>ERZ808024.215-NODE-215-length-39922-cov-205.566646_pt1 | contig 39922 bp, 47 predicted proteins | sample MGYA00380181_ERZ808024 | MGnify/ENA primary metagenome ERZ808024 (study PRJEB31490, sample SAMN06133413) | mouse gut metagenome | isolation source: Z2_1 | host: mice | place: China: Chengdu | collected 2015-05 ...
CAGGCATGAGAATGTTATACGGTTCTTCTCTCAATGTGAAACACTATGCCATAAAGACAACAGAGCATATCGTTGATGTATTAACTTCTGAAGCCTATATCATAGAATGAAACAGACCTCTAACTTTAAGAAAGAATAAGAATGGAGATACGAGTTGATTTTTCAAATGGAGGTTTTGAGATGTCCTTTATTCCGGTTGATTTTTACTCATTAGAGTCAATCTTCGGTCAGTTGCCTGTAATTCAAATCAAGAATCTCAGTATTGGAGTTTTCCCTAATGATAACCCACAGGAGGATTTATATATTGACCTAAATAACATAAATAGGATTTTCCCTGATTCGGTAACAAACCTCCAACCGCTATTCTCCTTCTTGAATAAGATTGAAGATAGAGAATCCTTTTCTGTCTATAAACTGGAAGTTGATTTCGGGACATTTCAGTTTCTATACGACGATGATTCGTTCCTTTTACTAAAAGGACAGGTTTCAACCAAAGAAGACTTTGAAATAATCAATTCCATTTATAATAAGGTGTGTTCGGCCATTAACATTGAGGAGTAATTGATAGAAATCTTAATATTCTCAAACGACTAAGATTCAGTAAGTATATGAAACTGACCGATAAACGATTTTGGATAGCATGGCTTGTGCTTCTCCTTTTGGTGATTGTGAGTTGCATAGCAGAAGGTTGGAGCGAGGATATTGCTTTGCTCGGTGCGGCTTATGCACTTTCGCTGTTATCGATGTGGTTGTGTCATAAGGCAAAACCGAAAGCGGCGTTTGTCAACCTGATTGTGATGATAGCATATAATGCTATTTTGAGTTACAATCTTGTCTTCAATAGCCAATATGGAGCCGGCCTGACATGGTGGTTTTTCGCATTGCTGCTGAACACTATACATTCAATCGGTTTAATGATTTTTGTCCTCTTATCCATTCAAAAGCGGAATTTATGATTCCCTTTACAAAAGAAATTAAAAAAGCCGCCGAGAGGGAGGGTTGGCTCTCTCGGCGGCGCGGTGGTTATTTCTCAGTCGGATTGAAATAGAGGAAGGTTTCTTCTATGTGTCGGGATTTTTCGAGCTGGCGGGTAAGATTCTTTATGGAATCCTGCTCCTGCTGTGTGCCGACAGCAAAGGTTTTCTCTCGGCGAAGCAAATCTTCCTGCTGCTTGCCTTCCCACCAAAGCCTTTCGTAGCGGTAGAGCCACTCGGTATTTCGCAGGCTCTCATTGTCCTTATAGAGATGGAAACAACCTATGCCGAGACCGACAGCGATAAGCAATAGGGCTCCGGCAACGGCATAAACCCATTTGGGGATTGCCGCCCAGACAGCACCGTTGACGATGCTATACATCCGGTCGTTGAGACGCTTTGCCGACTCGTTGAACTGACAGGTCTGACTTGCGAACTCATTGCGGATGCCGGCGTGGAGCGCATTTTTTACATTCTTGTCAAGTCCGTCCTTAAAGGCGATGACGAAGGCTTCTGCCAGTTCTTTGGGGAACTGCGAAAAGTCAAGACTTTTGAGGGCTTCGATTTTTTGTTTGGCGAGTGCCGCCTCTACGAGTCGTTTTACCGATTCGTTGGTGGCAATGTTCGCGGGCAGCTCCACTTGGATTTTCTCCGGGATTGCTGATGCCGACGGTTCCGTCTGCACAGGCTCGGATGCCAGTCGGGTATCAATGTCTGTCAGCAAATCCTTGTTCTCTTTCGCAGTTTTGAGAAGGTCGTCAATCTTCTCGTCTTGTTTCTTGACGAGTGAGTATAAATCTGCCATTGTTATAATGATCTTCCTTTTTTCTTTTTGGGTTTCTTTTTCATCGCTCGGATGAAGGCTTCTTCCTCGGGGTCATAGCCGGGCCCGACTTGGAACAGTCCGCCCACTGCCTGACATCCGGTTTCGACTATGTTCTCCACGACATTAGCCACAGGGGCCTCCTTGACCTTTGCTGTCACTGAAACAGGCTGCTGTCGCTGTGGCTGAACCTCTCTTATTCCTGCGTTCTTGGCAAAAAATTTGTCGAGAAGCCTGTAGGAAAACGCACGGTCAATCTTCGAACCGTTGAAGGTAAATTCTCCGTCGGAGAACCGTATGCCCTGCGGCTTGCCGGTGTCGCGGTCGTTGTAAAATTCGACTGTTATTCCGGCCGGAGCGAGGCGGCGGCGGAACTCATCCCACGATTTGCAACGGTACATCGCCGCCTGAATCTTGGACTTCATTTCGGCAATCGCGTCCTCATACAGTTTCTTTTTCGGCGAAAAAGTCAGTCCGTATTTCAGCTTGATAGCCTTAGTCGCCTTATGGCTTTTGTCGAAATTATTGCTCTCGTCGATGGCTTTGCCATGGAGATTCACGCGGTTATAGACGATATGGAAATGCGGCGAGCCGGTTTCGAGATGTCGCACAATCAGATATTGCGTGTCCCGGATGCCCATCCGTTCCATATATTCTTTCGCCAGTTGCACCATAAAATCATCGGTGAGACGGGGTAAATCTGCCTTGTCGAAACTCACGGCTATGTGTCCGATGGGCTTGCTGATTCTCTTGTTGAGACTCGCCCCGATCTCGAAACTGTCCACAATTCTGCGATAATCGTTGCCGAAAACGCTGTCGGAATCTATCAGCCTCCATGTGTCAGCGGTGTATTTTCCCTTGTCATGGAACTCACGCATGACATATCCCACGATGTCGGATGCGGTTCCCTTTGCGAGTATTTTTGCTATCATAATAATGAGGAATTTGAGGTTTTCAACTTACAAAGAGTGGCTAAAATTCCGTCGAGACAAGCCTCTGCTTTACGCTTTGTCGAGGGCCATGAGTTAGCCTGACAAGCCTTGACCTGAGCGTTGAGATTCTTGCCTTGATACATCAGTTCGCGTATCGCCTCCCGTTCAAAGTCGGTGAGTCGTCCGACAATCGAGAGCCGGAATGCCGAGATTCTAAGCAGTTCGGCGATGCTAACACCGGCGACTGCGGCCTTGGCTTTCACCTCGCGCTCTTCAGCATCGGTAAAATTCACAGAGACTTTGCGGTCTCTTTTATCACTGGATTCTTTCTTCGGTCGCCCGCGGAGTTTTACACCGGGAGCGTCCTGATTGAACTTTCTCATTTGTTGGGTTGGGGATGGTAACCGCAGGGAACAGAGAGCGTCCTTCGGGATGCGAGGGGTTTCGGGTGGGAATTTTTTACCTCCCGAAACATACCCTTGCATCCCCAACTAATCTACTATCGTTTCTTAGTTGTGCGCTGACGATAACCGCTCCCTGCGGTCGGGTTAAACATTATAGCTTGCGCCAGATTTCAGTGTCGTCGGCATACATTGCAAGATGCTCGACAAGGATGGCGTTGATGTAGCTGCCGACAGTTGTGTCGCGGTCGCCGAGGATGCGGGCGATGCGCTCAAGCTTCTCCCATACACTGTCCTCGATGTTGACCGGATGACGCTTCATCAGCTTTGACGGCGCAAGGAATGTAGCCTTGAACTCGGCGAAGTCTGATTTGCGCTGCTGTTTGCCGATACGCTGTTGTTTCGGCGGCTCGGTTGTGGCAGTTACGGCAGTTGCCTCGGTTGCTGTCTGCTCGTTGTCAAACAGATTGTCAGCGTTGGCAGGTGTGGTGCAGTTAACAGTGTTATCGCTGTTAACTGAGGATGTGGAGTTGATAGAGTTATCTGATTTCATAATAAAATCGGGATTAAGAGTTGATACTTTGGATTTGGTTGCATCTGTCAACTTGGTTGACTTGGATGCGGATGTTGAAGTGTTTTTCTTCGCGGTCATTTTGATTGAGTTTTTGAGGGTTTGCGAATTGCATCAGTGTCCGGGTCATGCCGTTCAACTGACACGAGAGTGAGTTGCAGGTCATCGATGAGTTTCTGCAACATCGGATTTTTTCTAATCATGGCTTGCAGCACAGCCTGGTCAGGCTCTATTTGCAGAAGATAGTCTGCAATGTCAAGACCCGCTGTTCGCTCTGTCTCAGTGGCAACTTCTTCAAGGTAGTTGAAGATGCTCGCATCTATGCCGAGATTTCGGAGCAAACTCAGTTTCTGCCGCCATTGGTCAGTTGCGCCGATGTCGGGATACAGAATAACCTTATGACCTTTGAGAACACGGAGTGCATCGATGTTGAAGCAACCGTTTTTCCCGCCGGATGCAAGCCACACATATTCGGGCAGATAGTAAGCTGCCACAAGTGCGGTCTTTTCGCTTTCGACAATGGCAATAGGCTTTCCTCTGTTCATCGGCAAAAGGTGTTCGCCGAAAAAACACTGACGCAGATTGAAGTCGGGCAGTCGGAGCAATGAATGAACCCATGTAACATGGTTGAACGGTTCCTTCACACGCTTGCCTGTGTCGGCATCGTAGAGCATTACCTTTCCGGCGCGGACGCTGCCGTTGATGTCGGTCTGCCAGAACACGCATGATCCCGGCTAGTGCTTCGATGTGCCAACGCGGTAATCTTTCATCAACCGGCGAGCATCCTCGGCTCCGAACTTGGAGCGGAGGAACAGATAGAGATTGTTTTTCTCATAGCCGTGCAGAGTCTGTGAAACAGTCTCTGCCGCGATGAAGGATGTCGGCTTTCGCGGCTCGGTCGGCTTGGCTCGCCATGCTGACGGAGTGGAGAAATCGCAGTGCAAAGGCTTTGCCTGAGGATTGCGCTTAAAGTATTCCTTTGGCGTAAGATGGTAGCCGCAACTCTGTTCATGGTCGCATCTGCCGACATCATCAGGAAACGAGATTTGTTTCTCGGTGTCGATGTAGCGGCTAAAGCAGCGTTTCTTGTGGCAGGCAGGGCAAGTGTGCCGTGTCGCCACTCCCTTATAGGGCTGGAGAATGAATCGGTGTGCGTTCATAGATTATCCGGGATTTGGTCGCATTTTCCGCATTATCCGCCTTTGGGCGGGGAGAAAATGCAGAAAGTGCAGAAAATGCGGAGTTACGGTCAAAGTTTGGAATAAACGCCATGACGGACTTTCTGAAAGTGAATACCGGTAAATCTCCGGATAAAATCCTTGAATGTGCGCTCCGGCATGGCGTTGGCTGATGCAATCTCCACTCCCTGCTCTGTGGTGAACTCATCGGGCAAAGCCATAATGATAGCTTTTTGCTGTTCCGAAAGCGACAGTTCGCGTATAATGCCCTGAACTCTTGTGGCTGTCGCCTTGAAGTAATCCACGAGCGATATGGCATTCTCGACCGACAAAAGATCTATCTCTGTTCTGTCGGCCTCGCCACAGGCCCATCTTGCCATCTGCAATATCAGACAGAACCGTATGGCATGGAAATCGAACTTGTTGTAAACTCCTTTAAGGGCATCGCATTCCTCCCGGTTACATTCCTCGGTGTTCTGACGCTGCCATTCGTAGAGTCTTGCTTTCGCATCCGGCGCAAACGACAAAATGTTGGCTATGACATTTCCGTCTGTATCCGTTTCGTATGGGATAGCAACGAGCCTTTCTATTATCGCAGCCCATGCCGCTTCTATGTCGAAAGCCGGCTCTTTGTCGCTCCACGGCTGTTTGTCCTGATTGTGGGGCATAATGAATAGCAAGCGGTCGATAAAACCGTTTGATGTGCGGCTGCCCTGTGCAAGCTCGTTGAGAATACCGTTCTGGATTGTTCCTACAACCGAGATAAAAGGGCGGCTAATATAGACCGAGTTCTTCACACCCTTGCGGTCGGTAAACGACGGATTTGCGTTGAACAGCTTTAGCCAGTATTCTTCATCTGAGCCTTTATTGTATCGGTTGAAATTCTTGAACCAGCCCGCAAGTTCGTCGTTCCACATACAGATGCCGCGCAGATTCTGCGAGTGGATAAGCAGCATAGCTTCGGGTGTCGCATCTGAAATCAGGAACCTTTTGCAGACAGGGACGACAGGGTGTGGCTCTGAGCGTTCCTTTAGAGGCAACTCGCGCTGACGCTCGTATTCCTCACACGCCTTGACATAGGCGCGTGTTGCCACACCGTCCAGCTCGGTGAACGGTCTGATGGCGAAATTCAGCGGATGAGACTTGCAGGCTCCCGGTCTTCCGACAAGAGCCATGAAAAGTATGGCACTCTCATCCCATTTCCCTTTGAGCCTTGCGAAATGAGTGTTGCCTACGCCAAGACCGACAGCCACGAGCATGGCCCCGGCAAGATAATCCACCGGATAGCCGTAACAGTCGTGTGCCTCCCTGACGATTCTCTGAATCTTCATCGGCAACGCGCCTAAAGGAAAATCGCCTCCCCGGATGCTTACGCTCATATCGACGGCCTTGCCGAGTACGAGCATGGGGTCAACAGACATCTCCATAGGCTATCGGCGATAAGATGATTTGGCGCGTGTGCCGCGACTGATCTCAGCTTCCATCTCGGCGAAAGAAAGGATAGACGACTGCCGCTTGTTTTCCTTTACATGGGCTACAAGCTCACTTTCGATAAAACGCCATTCCTTTTCGCCCGGCACTTTATATGCCGGCACCTTGCCCTCGTTAGCGAGGCGATAGACCGTGGATTTGGCTTTGCCCAAAATCTCACAGGCTTCGGGGATGCCGATAAATCTGGAGTTAGGCTTCGTGTTGTTTCTCTCGGAGGTGAGTTGAGCGCGAAGCTCCCTCACCTCATTGGCCAATTCCCTTACGAGATTGACCAGCGATGACACTGCACCCGGCAGCTCATCGAATGTAATGGTTGTGTTGAACATATATGCTGGCGAACCCACCTTTATGTGAATTCGCCAGCAAAGTACGGAAGTGTTTAAATGGTGGAATTAAGCACTGGGATAAGAGGCATTTCCACCGTCAGTCCACCATATCACCACCCTATGTCATAACCATATCTATCAGGTTCTTCAATAACTTCATCACCAGGATTATAAGGCTCAATCTCCATATCCATCATGGCAGCTTCCATCGCGCTTATCGCTCTCTTTGGCTTTTTGGCGGAGTTTGATGCTTTTTTCGGCTTTTTCGGCTTCTTTTCCGAGACCGTTTTCACGGTTGCTTTGTCGGTGGGTGTTTCCACCTCAGCGTTTTCATCCGGAATTTTGAAGTTACCAACATTTTTGTCGATTTTTATTCTGCCTTGCGTCCCGTTGCATGTCAGCTTTCTCTCGATGGTGCAGACTTCGACATCCTTGAACGTGTATGGGAACGCTTGTTTAAGAAAATGTGCCGTGTGCAGATTATATTTATTGAACGGCTTGGCTATGTTCCACCCAAAGTGCATCATGTCGGATGTGGTGAGTTCAGCAGGGAGCCGAATTGCCATGTCCTCTGAGAAATCAGGTACTCCGGAAGTATGGATAAACTCAGTCACGATATTGATAATTTTCTCCACGACATCCTTGTCAACGAATGGGGACATCGTATAACCGACATAGAGAATTACATTCGCCTCTTTTTCATAGGCTCTGTCCTCTTGTCGTTTCTTTGCTTCCTCGCGCCGGCCTTCGTAGTCTATGACAATTTTCTTCGGTATCGGAGTCTCAATCTTGACCATACCGTTCTGTGGTTCCGTCTCGGTTGTGATGGACGGTTGCGGTTGTTGGATCGGGGCAGGAGCCGGAGGTGCGTCAGTGATTTCTTCCGGGATGGATACAGGTTCAATCTTTTCCGGCTCACGTTGTTTGAAACCGAGCCATTTGAACAGCTTTTCAAAACATTTTACTAATGCCGTGCCAAGAGTACGGGAAATAAACTCTTGGAAAGCGAGATACAGCAGAGCGAATACAACAAAAACACCGAGAAAGATAAGATTGGCGTTAAAGCCACTCATTCCTCTGATGTCGATTGCATATTGGCGGGCAACTGCGGCGAGAATCAGGGCAGCTATGCCTATCCAAAGCCATATCTGCCAGTGGTCGGGGAGGTGTCCGTTTTTCATTCAGGGTTTAATTATTGTAAAAATTTCATCAGTTTTTATAACGAACACAGCCCCAATGATGTTCACCGGGAAAATTAAGTGCCACTCCAAATCAATGGAATGGCACTCATAATAAATTTGTGGAGATTATGATTGCTCGGATTCTCCGATGGGATAATGTTTTAGCTCATATTCCCTTGCAATCTCGGAAACTTTAATTAGTTCAACGGCGTCTGGGCTGTCTGATGGAGTATCATCAGATACAAGAGGCAACAATTCCTCAATTCGAGCAAGAGCAGATTCATATTGCTGTTGGCTGATTTCCATTTTTCTAAGTATTATGGCACAAAGTTAAGCCTAATTTCGGAAATATCAGTTATTTTAATCCTATTTCAGCGATATGACCTCCGAGGCTTCGCGTGCCCTTTCATCTACGACTTTTGCGTAGATTTGGGTGTTCTTGACGCTCTTATGGGTCAACATTCGGCTGATAGTCAGAATATCAACGCCATTGGCGGCAAGCAGCGTGGCAAAGCTGTGGCGCATCGTGTGGAAAGTGATGCGTCGGGTTAATCCGGCAGACTTTATCCACTCTTTCAGAGGATGGTTGACCATGTGTCGTTTCAGTCCCTTAAAGACAAGACCCTCTGACCGCTCTCCGCACAGAGCCAGTGTTTCATCACTGATAGGGAGATTCGTTTCTTCTTCGGTTTTCTCAGTGCAGAGACGGATTAGATAGCCTCCGTCCTGACCCATTTGGATATGTTCCCATGAGAGTTGCAGGATGTCGCTGATTCGCAGCCCGGTCATGCAACTGAACAGTACGGCTTGTTTGAGAACGGGTATCTTGCAGGGTGTGGCGACAAGCTGCTTGACTTCGGCGAGGGTAAGAAACTCTTTCTTGACCTCCTTCCACTCAATTTTTTCCAGAAAGTCATTGAGATTTTCGCGGATATATTTCTCCTGATAAGTGATTTTCAGCAGAGCGCGGAATGTTGACCAGTAGCCCGCAGCAGAATTGTGGGATATTGGCCCTTTGCCGTTGTTACGCTGACGCTGGGCGGTGAGAAGATAATTACGGAAGCCTTTGCAGAAGTCCACAGTAAGGTCGCCGAAAGTGCATTTGCCCTTACAATAGATAGTGAAGTGGCGCAGAACGCAATCCCATTTCTGGTATTTCTGACGGCACTTCTGCTTGAAGTAGGCAAGAAAGTCCATGCGCAGCTTCTCCTTATCAAGAAAGTCAAACTGCTCGTTGAGAAGTTGCTCAAAGCGGCGGCAACGGATAGCCTCCGCCTTTTCCTCCATAGAGGCGTTGAACTGTTTTTCGCGCTCGTTCTTGGGTGAGGCGTAGATATAGATACCGAGGGTTTCACGGCGGCTCATCCGGTTGGTATGGGGATTACGGATGGCAGGATAGAAATCGAGATAGAGCGAGATGCGTCCACCCGATATAGCCTTCTTGCGAAGGAAAACTTTGGTGCATGTATTCATGTGCGTTGTAAATTAAAAGATTTGATGCGAAGGTAGGAAGTGTTCAAACAGTGGACTCAGACACCCGATTCCGGGGTATTTCCACCGATAGTCCACCACAAATCCACCGCATCATATCGTGGGTGGAGCAAACAGATTATCAAGCTCTTGCTTGGATATTTTGATGATCCTTCCAATCTTAACCTTACTTATGCCGTAGGTCTTGATATAATGGTAAAGTTGGTCGCGGGTCATGCTGTATTTTGCCATTGCCTCCTGCATGGTGTAGGTGTCCGGTTCATCGACGGCAACACCTTTGGCTTTGTCGAAATGCCATTTTGAGTATCTTGCCTCGCAGCCGATTTTCTTCTTCGGAATACTCTCTTTCGACACAAGATTATAGATTGCCGAGAGCGTCATGCCATAACGCTCCTGTATCTCTGCTGCCGTGTACCATTCGGTAATTTCTTCTTTCGGGGCTGACTTGGCAAAGAATCGGTCGATGTGCGGTTTACTCCAGAGTGTTTTGCCTCGTTGGGTAATTTTCGGGAAATTGTTTTCTTTCGCCGCCTTGAACAGCCATGAATTGCTGATACCGAATTTCTCAAGCACTTCTTTCGTGGTATAGAACTCCGTTATCGGCTGTTTCTCTTTAGCCTGTCTAAGCTGATAGAGATGAGAGCCGTCAAAGAGGGCATTAAGGCTCTCCCTGCTGATAAGAGTTTTGCCCTTGAACTGGAAAGAGGGGATAGAGTTTGCGGCAAGATAATTGTAGATTGAGGCACGGCATACTCCGAGAAGTGTGGCGCATTGGGTCGGAGTTATGAACAGGCGTTTGTCATCGCTTATACGTGGCGATGATGCCTTTGCTTGTTCCCGCTCGACATGTTCTTTGCGCTTCGCGTCTTTATAGGCGTGTTCGGCACATCTTTTACAGCAATAGCGGGTCGTGCATTTTCTCGCTGTGAACGTGCTGCCACACCATTCACAGGTCTTTGTAATTTCGATTGTGCTGCTCATTTTACGCTGTTATTTCTGTTAATATTCTGTTAAAAGTGTCTAACCGCGTCTATTGGTGTCTAAGGATGTCTAAATCCTCCACAACCTCTCTGACGGGTTAGCCCCGATTGAGTGACGAGATACAATCGGGATACAAAAATGGGCGTAAAATCGAGCAGAAACGGTAAAAACCGAGTAATGCGACAACAAAAATGGCACCCCGTAAAGAGTGCCATACTAACAGATTATGCTATTTTGTAATCGTTTCTAACTATATAGTCATTTCCCGATGCAAATGATTCACCAAATTATCAGTCAGGCAAATGCCATTAAAAAGGTACATAGCAGGTATTGGAAGTTAAATTGAAGTTCGTTGCAAATTTAACTCACTGAATATCAATGAATAATATTCCTCCGTTTGTACCTCGGTTGTTGGTAATCGTTGTCATCTCGACAAAGTGGTAATATTCAAGTGATTAAGCCTTGTTTTTGCGACCTCGGTCGCTCATTGCAAAATTACTAATTTTATTCGAGGTACAAAAATAAAATCTTATGTTCTGAAGCATTTTAATGACGTTTTTTGAGGTATTAATGTCTTCTCCCTCAAGGCCGAATACAATAGGTAAGGTGACTTCTTTAATGAACAGTCGGGCAAATCCATTCGTTAATTGATATAAACAAATATATAAATGACGACGCACTCTATCCCCGCCTTTTATCGTTCTCTGAGCCAAAAGTTTCAGGGGATAGATCCTTATGTGTCCACTTGGGACGATATAAAAATAGAGCAGTTGTTGTCCATTGAAGTCTTTTTGAACGAAAGCATAGAGGCATTTCAAGAGATGGTGATAATAGATAAGATGAACGGCTATGCCGCATCATCAATTATAATCAATGTGCATCGAACCTTGAAAACCTTTATGGCATGGGCTGAATCATTGCCGACAGAATATATCAACCATACATCAGAGAGTGATACGAAAGAGGCTCGGCTAAGAGAAATAGCGTTAGTTATAGAGTTTCTATGGCTGACATGGCTTATTACTGAGTATGAACCGGTAATGAGAGAGGCAAATGCCAATCTTGTTGTGCTACCTATAGAAGAACGGACCAGAATTGCCAAAGAACACAAGGAAGAAAGCTGCCTTGATGAACGGAGGGAAAAGTTATTTGAGTGTATAATTGGTGCGTCTCCGAAAGAGAGGGAAATAATATTCAACACTCTTGCCTCTGTTGTCAGTGGTAAGGGTGGCAAGGATCTTGCGCCATATCTCAAAGCAGCCATTGAGTTAAATCTACTCTCTAGAACACCCGACTTCCCCTCGATGAAAACTTTCTGGGGAATTACTAAAACACAGCCGGCTCTGAGCAGATACCTTTCATTTGATGATTGCAGTTGCTCCGAGAAAATCATAGAGGAAAAGAAGAAAGAAATCATGTATGCTTTAAGCTCAAAGCGTTGACAGTCACTAATATGACCTATTGGTAAAAGTCGGTTAAAGTTAACTTCGTTTAGCTTAACCGACTTTTACTATATTTTACCATTTAGGGGTTCTGCCTATTTTAATTTTGCGTCAGAAAACAATAAATATCGACGCATATGGATACATCGATTTTAATCCCGAACCCCTCATATCAGGCAGGACCATTCGAAAGATATGTCCAAGAGCTATGTCGCCAATATGTGACAGCACAACTCCAAGAAATCAACATGGAGAATGTTCCCGGTCAGCCCGGGAAAAATGAAAGGTTCCTGACAAAACGAGAGGCTGCCAGCCTTATAGGAAAGGGAGAAAAGATGATTGATAATTATAGGAAGAAGGGCCTCCCGGCACATATGTTCGGAAGAACTCCTATGTTTCTTGAATCCGAACTTATCTCTTTCCTGGAGACCTATATCCGTAAGAGTCATATAGAGAAATAACCTCAACATAAAAAAGATGAGAAATGTTTTTTACCTTGGGGACTCTAAGTTCCAGTTTGGAGCAGATGGCCTTAAAGAATATGATATATCACAGAAAGTGCTACCGTTTCCGGCAGAATTGACGGGAACCGTTAAAGGCACCCCACTGCGAATATCTGACAGGCTCCTTGGTTTGCGCTCTCAAGACACTATGATAGCCTTGGCTACCACGATGTTGACCGCAGTGACACTCTTAATTAAATGATGAGCCATGAAGAGATACGCCAAATATGTCGAGGCTCATCAGTCACTCGTCGAGTTAAGCAAGCAACTTGCGGAATTGCCATCACCAAGGTCAAAATTCTTCAACTATTTGTTGGGATTGACGAATCTTGCTCCCAACACATTGAAAATGGTGTTATGCACCACCGACTCCGGAATTGAACCTGGTAGGGAAGTAAAGAAGCTGTTGTCAAAGGAACTTAATGTGTCTGAACAAGCATTGTTCCCTGAAAATCGGCAAACAGCGGGTTCGCTTGTGTCCATGTATAAGGGTTTTTCCAATAAGACCCTCGAATATGATGAATTCGTTAAAGACATCTGCACAACAACAAAAGCCCCACGAAAAACTGTAATAAGCTGGATTTTTGGGAGGCGTAGCCCTCGTACCCATGCAAAAAAGCGCATAGCGGCTCTTCTTGGATCATCTTTGTCTCACCTTTTTCCTGAAAGGGAACAAACAGATAAGGCACGATGAAACATCTTCCCATAAATCCAGAAAAGTGGTACAGACCACAAGAGTTAGTTCGGCTGCTACAACGGACCGCCGATGCCATCCTCCATATAGTAAGAATCAAGGGATGCTCAATACGAGTCATCAACGATGAGCTGCAAGTCTATGGCAAGGATGTACTCGACGCCATAAATGGTAAAAATAAGAACAGATAGGAATATGTATAACTCCGGATTCGTAATAGTATATCGAGATGAAGTAGAGGACTGGCTTTGGCAAGATCCACAGCTTTATCACTGGTGGAGCTTTCTAAGAATGAAAGCCACATCGAGGCCATGCCTTCAAACTGTCGGGAGAACCAGAATCCGGGTTAGACTTAACTACGGAGAATACGCCACTACCATTTCGTATCTCGCTCGTATATGGGATGTGGATGAGCGTACTGTAACCTCTTTTCTTGATTTAATAGAGGAAGATGGACGGATTGAGGTCAGAAAAGAGAACGGCATCTCAATAATAAAGATTGTCGGTTATGAACGATTCTCGCCCCCTGCCGGATATTTTGCCAAAGGTATCAGACGAACCAACTCCAATTCAATGGGAGTTGAAATGATGGCTGAAACGCAAAGTCGAATGAGTGATGATTTGGAGAATCCAATCCATTCTCAGCCGCTTGGCGATATGTCAACCGAAGTCCAGAGTGGAATCCCGTCAAATAATATAATCTTAGAAGAAGAAAAAATTAAAAATAAATCTCCTTCTCCTGAGCGCGAGGCTGAGTTTTTTGATAAATTAAAAAATTCAGAAATAGCCTTGGAGCAAATTGCGATTAGCTTGCAACTTCCAACTGCGGACGCAGTTTTGGAGCAGCTGCAAATATTTGAGAAATTCGTTATGGGAGATTCAAGTAAATTTCATCAGAATTACTCAGATTTTACATCCCATTTCATGAGATGGTATAATCGCTGCCGGGCGTCCAACGAATCTCGAAATTCAAAAAAATATACAGATGGAACAAAAGAAGAAAAAACAAAGATGCCCCGGGGGACCGCATATCAAAGACGCGGCTCCGAAGGGAGCGGGCGAAATCCAGACGATTACGACCAACCGTTTCCCGATTTCCCTGGCTGAAAAAGAAATGTATGACTGTGCCAAAAAATCAATCAGGGAGATTGTGTTTGACCGAGGTTATGATAATATCTCCTTGGCTGAAGAAGACGAACAGTTCAGTGCTCTTCTTGCAAGATTCTTGGTGCTGGATGATTATCATACCGGATTTCTGATCTGGGGAAAATCCGGCTGTGGCAAAACAACGCGGCTGAAAGCGGCGGAGCTGCTTCTGGAGTTTACTAAGGCTTTTGACCCGGAACTTGAACTTTCGGTAAAATTTACTTCTGCTTATGACATGGTCTTCCCATACGCCTCAATGGAGACCTTCGATAAGCTTTGTATGGCAGATTTCCTAATACTCGATGATCTCGGCAATGAACGAGGCATCGGAGAAAATCTGCAGCTTGCTCAGTCGCTTATCGGAGAATTGCTGATTAAGCGTTACGACGCAAAGCGTCCCACGATAGTCGCTTCAATCTTTGACATCCATAATATCGGTGACATATATGGCCTGAAAGTCGCTGACATTATCCTCGAAAGTTACTATGTGACCGAATTGTCAACAGATTTCCGTCGGGATATAATCAACACGTTCTCAGGATTATGAAAAGAAAAGATGCGCCACAGGCTCTCAGTGATATTTTACTGAAGGACATAGGATTGAATCTAAACGAACTGACATCTGCTGTTGAGGCCAGCAGGAATTTTCGCAAAGCGTTTCCAATCCTGCGTTTTGAGATGACACATAAAGATGCGTTTTTGTTGCTCCTCAGATGTTACCAGTATGAGGTTCAATCCCGCAATTGTGTGTTCGAACTTGATGAATGCACAATCGATGTTCTTAAGAACATATCCGGACACATGGTGGAAAAGACACCTAAGCCTGGTTTGTTGTTGTGTGGGCTCCATGGCAATGGTAAGACTACCATGGCAAGGGCTGTAATTAGAATGATTCAGGATTTGAATAACCGTGGACGACTCAAGTTCATGGGCGAATATTTCTCTGTTGAAACTCGCTATATCAAGGCAACGGATATCTGCACCTTGCACAAGGCTGAAGATTATCATTCGATTCTGAATCTTAAACAGACTCCATTTCTGGTAATCGATGACCTGGGCGAAGAAGCTAAAGAGGTTCTGGTTTATGGTACTCCCATATACCCTGTCCGAGAAGTGCTTGAGGCCAGATATGATACCCTGAAATTCACCATCCTCACGTCCAATCTTTCTCCGAAAGACCTTCCGGAACACTACGGTTGGCGTGTAGTGGACCGATTTAAGGAAATGCTTCACCAAGTAGCGTTCAAAGGGAAATCTTATCGAAAGAGGGAAAGAACTGAGAATATAAAAGAAAGCCCCGAATCTAACAAAGAAGTGGGATAATCAACATGTTATAAGAATGAAATTCATAAACTTAAAACAGTTCCGACAAGACAGGAGTCTTAGTCAGAAAGAGCTGGTGGCTATCACCGGCTTACCACAAAGTACGGTATCTTATATTGAAAATGGATACCAGGAAATACGAGAGAATCAACTGGAAGTATTGAAGAAGGCATTTCCGGATGCCGATTTCGCCCGATATATCTATATGAGTGCCTCATATCCGTATCTGACGAATGCAAGACAGCAAGATATAGAAGCAAACAGAAAGTTCCGGGGGGATTGGTCAAGACCGACTCCATTGGATAAAATAGAAGGGATGGACATCCTTATGCAGATGGGTCGCGCTTCAGTATCATTCGATGGCGATATTGTTCTTGACCGTAATGACGGCACATTTCTGAATCTCGGCTACTATGTAATCGAGCCGGATTTGTTCGGAGATAGAGACCTGATAGACCATCTGACCGAAAAAGAATGGTTCAATGATGAACTCTACGAGGACTTCAAGAGATGCTATATCATCGCTTGTCGTCTTGTGGGCAAACGCCCTGTAAAGCAAATAAAGATGGACTATTAACAGCGACAATGATTTGCTTCAAAAACGAGGGACAGCGGGAGATCGTGAGATTTCTCGCTGTCAATTTTAGAAAAAGGGCATGAAATTAAGATTGAGATAGCGGATATGTGAAATAAATAATGTAACTTTGCGAATAGAAACTGTGGTTGCGGAAACGACGGTTGTTATTTTAGACAAGCATATGAAATTCTTTGACCGAAAAGAGGAAATCTCCACTTTGCGAAAGATTAGAGACAATGCAGAGAGTAATGCTCAGTTCACCGTCCTTACAGGACGCCGCAGGATTGGGAAGACATCACTTGTCCTGAAAGCATACGAGGATAAGCCATTTCTCTATTTTTTTGTCGGCAGAAAAGCAGAAAGCCTGTTATGCGAGGAATTCCGCAATGAAGTCGAAGAAAAGTTGGGTGTGAAATTAGGCGGCACGCCGTCAGGATTTTCCGAGTTGTTTGATTATCTTATAGAGCTTTCAAAACAGCAGAGTTTCACATTGTTTATCGACGAATTTCAGAATTTTGTGCGCGTAAATCCGGCAGTTTTCAGCGATATACAGAAAATTTGGGATCTCAATCATTCAGAATCACGAATCAACCTTATTGTATGCGGCTCTGTCTATTCAATGATGACAAAGATATTCCGTGACAAGAAGGAGCCACTGTATAACCGGCAGAACCGCTTCATGACCATCCATGCGTTCAAGCCGTCGGTGCTGAAAGAAATACTCGATGTTTACCATCCGGATTATACAAAAGAGGATCTTCTCGCTTTATATACTTTTACCGGTGGTGTCGCAAAGTATGTGGAGCTGCTGATTGATGACAATGCCATGACACTTGACACAATGGTTGAGAGCATGATAAGTTCGGATTCGATATTCATTAACGAGGGGCGCTCTATACTTATTGAGGAATTTGGAAAGGATTACGACATATACTTTTCAATATTGTCAGCAATAGCGTCCGGCAAGACGCGCCGCAGTGAAATAGAATCAATTATCGGAAAGCCCATCGGCGGATATCTGACCCGGCTCGAGGATGATTACGGAATCATAGTAAAACAGATTCCTGTAGGTGCAAAAGCCTTGAGCAAGAACGCGGTGTATATCATCAACGATAATTTCTTTACTTTTTGGTTCCGGTTTATTTTCAAATATGCGCATATTCTCGAAATCGGAGGATACAAACAGTTGCGTGCATTGATAAAAAGGGATTACCCGACATTTTCGGGGCTTATTCTTGAAAGATATTTCAGAGCTAAGGCGATCGAGAGCGAAAAATACACGCTAATCGGAAGATGGTGGGACCGAAAAGGAGAAAACGAGATAGATATGGTCGCCGCCAATGAGTTTGACAAGACAGTGGAAATCTATGAGATAAAGCGAAACCGAAAGAATATAGATTTTACGGATTTGGAAGAAAAAGTGAAAACTATGCTCACGGCCGTTCATCTTTTCAATGGCTACGATATTGAGACCAAAGGACTTGATATGCAAGATATGTAGGTAGAAAAGATACTCTTGTCATTATGATACAATAGAGAATAAGTCTTTTCTTAAACAGCAACCACGGTTTTCGCAACCGTGGTTGTTGTTTGTTGAAGGAGGGTTATACCTCTTGAAACTCATGCAGATATATGTATGCGTCGGGATGTTCTTCAGACCAAGCGGAGTTCAGTCCCTCGATATCCTCGCAGGTTATGATGTTGGTATCCGCGATTTTCTCGATGTAGCGGAACGCATCATCAATTTTCCTGAAATACTCGTGAAAGTATTTCTCTTTGGGTGTGCAGATGTCAACGTAATAGTTATCCGAGAACCATTTTTTCTCAGGGTGGTCTCTTTTAAGATAGACCTCACACCCCGATTCCTCGCCGATGAAGTACGCGGAAAGAGAGTCATACTTGGAGCAGATGAAATCCCATGCCTCATATATAGGGTCCCATGCGCTTTCAAGACTGAAACTGATACAGTCTTCCTCTCTTTCCAATTCATCCCACCATCCCCTTACATATAGATGTTCGGGGATTTTCTCGTTGAGAGCTTCAACGATATGTCCGACCCAGTTACCATTTTCTTTTTCTTTCTCCAGCCGGCTCATAAGTTCATAGAGAGCGTCAAGTTCCGATGCTTCGCCTATGATGCGGTAAGTGCTGTAACAATAGTTTGCCATATTATTTGCAGTTTAAGTTGTTTTTTATCCCTCCCCTTGTCACCCTTTCGGTTCATCGGGAGGTCGGTCTTTCCGATTTTCAGGCATTTCAAGGGAGGCGAAAGCGGACAATAAGACAAATTCACGGCGTAGCAGTGACCTCCGGGTCTCGATTTAGCATTTGTTCCGGCCTCCAACTTTGCCGCCAAAAACGGATGTCCGGCATCACAAGGAAAGATGAAAGACATAATTGAATCCATTGTCATTCCGGTGACGGTGGATTTTGCATTATAAATGGCCTGAAACACTGTGAGAGTGCCGAAAATCGGTGCCGATTTTGTGATTTTCAAAAAGAGAATTAAATAAAAGGCTGTGAATCAGAGAATAATTCCAATTCAGCAAAAGAAGCATTTACTTTGCTGCACAATTTGAAAAACGAACTTATAAAACCAATCACATGAGCGCATTTGGAATATTCGCACTGATTCTGACAACCGCCTATATCATCTACTTTTCAGTGGTGATAATACGCGATGTCACATCGAGCCGGAAGTCGGCGGAGGAAAACTCCGGAGCCGAAACTTTCGACACAACCTTTGCCGGGGAGCAATCCGTGGAAGTCACGGAGACGGAAACCGGTTTTTCTGTCGGCGACAACAGTGTCAACGCTGTACCGGTAGCGGTTATAGAAGACCCCTTACCGGATTCTTTTATTTCGGAGTCGGATAAAGATGTTCAGGCCCTTGCTCTAAACGATAAATTTGCTGCAGAGACACAGGACATCGAGCTGAGTCTGACTTATGAAAAGAAGTTCACCGATGATGAATATCATGAAATGTTACAGGGAAACAGTGGACAGATTGACAATGAAGGATGTCTGATCACGCGAATCCCGGCCGAGGAATCTGCAAAGACCCAAGCCGAGGATGCGTCTGCAGTTGACGAGTATTAAGCGGTGGATACCGCAGAGTCTTGTCGCACTCGCCCTGTTATGTGCAGAGACTGCTGCTGCCAAATGCGGGGGTGTCGATTACAGCTGGGGAGCCGATGCGCTTGCAAGACAGCATGACTTCGTGGTGACGATGATGCTCTATGTCCTATACCTTATCTATGCGATAGCTTCTATTGTAGTCATCTATTCAGCACTCCAGATCTACATAAAAATGAACTCCGGCGAGGACGGAGTAAAGAAAGAAATCATGATGGTCGTCGGGGCGTGTCTGTTCCTGATAGGCGCGTCAACGGTATTCCCGGCTTTCTTCGGATACAGGATATAGTTTCTATAATCAATAATATACACAAAACCAATCATTTAATTTCAAAACCAAACAAACCAAAATTCACCGGATTTTATGATTAAAAAAATCGCAAACAAAGTCAAAGGCTTCTTCGGAAGCGAGCGCGTGCAGATGTTCTGCATGATGATGATTGTCGGCTCCGTGGCCATGTTCGCCCAGAACGCCGCCGGCAACTACGAGGCGGGTACCACCGCACTTACCACAGTCACTGAGGAAATCGCCAAGTATGTCCCCATCGTTGTCAAGCTCTGCTACGCCATCGCCGGCGTTGTCGCCATCGTAGGCGCTATCAGCGTCTATATTAAGATGAACAACGAGGAGCAGGATGTCAAGAAGTCGATCATGATGATTGTCGGCGCCTGCATCTTCCTCGTGGCCGCAGCCCAGGCTCTGCCTCTTTTCTTCGGTGTGTGACCCGTGGCGAATACCGGCGAAGAAAACTATCCGTCCTATTCCATGTTCAAGGGGCTTCAACGGCCTCTTGAACTGATGGGACTGCAGGGCCGCTACATCTACTGGGCGGCAGCCGCAGCCGGTGGCGCGATTGTGGGATTCATCGTCATGTATATCGTCATCGGTTTCGTGGCGGGACTGATAACCCTCGTAGCTGCAATCGCGGTAGGAGCCGCCCTTATAATGCTCAAGCAGCGCAAGGGTCTCCATTCCAAAAACAACGACAAGGGAGTGTTCGTCTATTGCCGTTCCAGAAGTCTATAAACCAATCATTAAAGCAACTCTTAACCAAAATTCAAACCAACTCATTCCGAAAGATGTCAATCCGATATTCATATATGATAGGTGTCGCCCTGATATGCGCTTCTTGTGGCAGATCGGATGAAAAACGTCCCTCGCTGGAACAGACCAGAGCTGCCATTGAGGTACGGGATGCTTGGCGTGAAGAACTGAAGCCGGTGGAAATCACTGCTTCGGGAGCAATCACGGGAGCTGACAGAATCGGGGTGAGACTGACTTCTGACGGCAAAACAGACTTCCATTCGTTTGTAGGAACGCCCGAATGTTTCAAACCGGAACAGCCCTCGCTGATGGCCGACACCGCCTCGGTGGTCAGTGCCTGCTGGCCGCTGTCTTCCTCCGACACCCTGTCGCTGACCGCACCCTTCTCGGACAGAATCTTCGGATACGAGTCCGGGAGGACGGTCGGCGCCAGGCTGTCTTTGCAAATGAAATTCCAAAGTTCGATGGCCCTGCTGCGGTTCTGTTTTGAGAGCGACAATCTCTCCGATGTCCTTGAATCGCTGACACTCAAAGGAGAATACGTTGCAACTCGCGGGAAATATATCCCTTACAATGGAAAATGGATTGAAAAGTCAGGCGAAGGAATGCCTTTGGGGATTGATGCTGACTGTCTGGCTAACAGCGGTCGCAGTCATGATTTTTACCTTATCCCTTGCGACGCTGCTTCGGACATTATCCTGTCGGCTATGGTCAACGGCAAGGAATATCTTCTCAAGACTAAAATCCCGCCACTATCCGCAGGGAGCATGACTCAGATAAATCTCAAAACGGACAAAACCGGGCAGCTTCTGCCAAAATCCTCGTGGGTTGACAATCAGTATAAAAGAGATCTACGGAAAGTCGCAGTTGTCGATACAATCAAAACCGGTCATTATCTTAGGAAAGACGGACTTGTGGTGGCAAAACGTGACACCATGACTGTCGCTGTCGTATTCCAGACGGACGGCAGACACGGCAAAGCTGTTGCCATGGAGGATGTTCCCGGCACATTTTGCTTCGGTGACAAGAACCTTACAAGCGGCATAATCTTCGGGACCATTGACGGACAACGTAACGAAGGCATCATCAATGATTCGTCTTCATCTGAAGAAGAACGGCTCATATATAAGCCTGAAATCCCATACTCCGAAAACACGGCTTTCGGGCATAAGGATGGTGCGGAGCTGACATCACGACTTCTCAATAAAAAGAGAGGGAACGAAGACGAAACCATGCTGACCGAAATCGAGAAGTATCATTGCAGCTACATCCCGACTGTGGCAGAGATGGCTCAGATGTTCTTTCTGTTCCAGCCATACGCCCATTCGCATCTTCCGGAACTGATTGAGTCTTTCAACGGCGAGTATCTGACCTGTTCCGAATCCTCCGACCATAACTATTACGGCATCGAAATGTGTAAAGGAATAGTAATGTCCAACTACTCAAAACAATATGCCAAACTTAAACTAAGACTTTTCTATTTATTCTGACTATGACCCTATACGTCATCATAATCTGTCTGGCTATATGCCTCGGTATGGCTATTTCCGTATGGGCCTTCGGCACCGGCGGGAAGCGCAGCCGTATCTTCCATGACATCTATTTCACTATCGAGGAAACGGATGGCATAGGAGTGGTATATACCAAAACCGGCGAAGTCTCTGCAATCCTGAAAATGGAGAACCCCGTGGCGAAATTCGGCGGCAACATTGATGCCTATTATGAATATACCAAACTGTTCGCAGCCATCTGTGCGACACTCGGCGAAGACTATGCCATTCACAAACAGGACATCTTTACCCGTAAGGGTTTTGCCGACGAGGACGGTGAGAACCGCGAGTTCCTTTCAAGCTCCTACTTTGAGTATTTCAAAGGACGCCGCTATACCGATTCCTTTACTTACCTGACAATCACCCAGGAGTGCAAGAAGAGCCGCCTGTTCAGCTACGACAGCAAGAAGTGGCGCGACTTCCTTGTGAAAATCCGCAAGGTCGCCGACCAGTTGCGTGATGCCGGCATTAAGGCGCAGTTCCTCAATAAGACAGAAGCATCGGATGTCGTTGACCGCTTCTTCGCTATGGACTTCGCCAACAAACGCATCTCATTCAGCACATTCAGGGCTGACGAGGAAAGCGTCTGCATGGGCGACAGGAACTGCAAGATTTACTCGCTTGTGGATGTGGACTGCATCAACCTCCCGACGCAGATTCGTCCGTTCACAAAGATTGAGGTCAACAACATATCTCTGCCGGTTGACCTGATGTCGGTGCTTGACTCCATCCCGGAAATCGAATCGGTGGTGTATAACCAGATGATATTCATGCCGGGACAGAAGCGAGAGCTATCCATTCTCGACAAGAAGCGTAACCGTCATGCGTCCGTACCCAATCCGGGCAACCTGATTGCGGTTGAAGATATTGAAAAGGTGCAGGAAGTCATTGCCCGCGAGAACAAGCAGCTTGTCTATGCCCATTTCAATATTATGGTGACCTGCAGGAAAGGAGTTGACCTCCAGAAGCCTACCAACCATCTTGAAAACGTGTTCGGGCGTCTCGGCATCCATATTTCCCGGAAGAGCTACAATCAGTTGGAGCTGTTTGTAAACTCCTTCCCCGGCAACTGTTTCAAGATGAATCCGGAGTATGACCGCTTCCTCACAATATCGGACGCCGCTATGTGTCTGATGTATAAGGAGCACGCCCAGCACTCCGAGGACACGCCTCTGAAAATATACTACACCGACCGGCAGGGTGTTCCCGTCGCCATCGACATATCCGGCAAGGAAGGAGCCAACAAGCTTACTGACAACTCCAATTTCTTCTGCTTGGGGCCTTCGGGCAGCGGAAAGTCGTTCCACATGAACAGTGTTGTGCGCCAGCTTCACGAGCAGAACACCGATGTCGTGATGGTGGATACCGGTAACTCATACGAGGGTCTCTGCGAGTACCTTGGTGGCAAGTATATCTCCTATACAGAGGAAAAGCCAATCACCATGAACCCGTTCAAAATCAGCCGGAACGAGTACAACATCGAGAAGATTGACTTCCTCAAGAACCTTGTTCTTCTGATTTGGAAAGGGTCTGACGCAAAGATTCCTGAAATCGAGTTCCGTATCGTGGAGCAGATCATCATCGACTATTACGATGCCTACTTCAACGGGTTTACAAAATACACCGATGAACAGCGCGAGGTGCTGTTGAAGAACCTGTTTGCATCTGCCAGCCGCAAGAATGCCAATATGTCTCCGAAAGATGTGGACGAGATGGTGCGCAAGCAGATTGAGGTATTGGAGAAACGCCGCGCGGCTCTCAAGGTAACGGAACTGAGCTTCAACTCGTTCTTCGATTATTCCTTTGACCGTCTGGAGCAGATATGCACCGAGAACGACATCACCACAATCAGTTACTCCACCTATTCCACGATGCTCCAGCCATTCTATAAAGGCGGGGCATATGAAAAGATTCTCAATGAGAATGTGGATTCCACTCTCTTTGACGAGACATTCATTGTCTTCGAGGTGGACGCTATCAAGGAGAACAAAAAACTGTTCCCCATCGTGACACTGATTATAATGGATGTGTTCCTCCAGAAGATGCGCCTTAAAAAGAACCGCAAGGTACTTGTAATCGAGGAGGCATGGAAAGCCATCGCATCCCCGCTTATGGCCGAGTATATCAAATATTTATACAAAACCGCCCGTAAGTTCTGGGCATCGGTCGGAGTGGTGACGCAGGAGATACAGGACATCATAGGCTCTGAAATTGTCAAGGAGGCAATCATCAACAACTCCGATGTCGTGATGCTGCTTGACCAGTCGAAGTTCAAGGAACGCTTTGACGAGATAAAGAAGATCCTGGGCCTTACCGATGTTGACTGCAAGAAGATTTTCACCATCAACCGCCTCGAGAACAAGGACGGCCGGTCATTCTTCCGGGAGGTATTCATCCGCCGTGGCGCAGTCGGGAATGTCTTCGGCGTGGAGGAACCACGCGAGTGCTACATGACCTATACCACTGAACGTGCCGAAAAGGAGGCCCTCAAACTCTACAAACGGGAACTCAGATGTTCGCATCAGGAAGCCATTGAAGCCTATTGTCGGGACTGGACGAAATCCGGCATCTCAAAATCTCTCGCCTTTGCCCAGCGTGTGAACCACGAAGGCAAAGTGCTTGACCTCTGATATTTCAAATCACTTAAACAAAACCAATACATTATTTATGATTTCTCTCATTTCAATCGAAGAATTTGTGGATAAGATTTATCCGCCTGTTCATGGACGACGCACCGCGTATGCCTGCAAACTTGTTAAAGCCCTGCGAAATGCGGGCATCACCGACCTGAAGACTCTCGTGCGTCATCAGCCCGAAGCCTTGACCGCAATCCGCAACATCGGTCCGGTGTTCGTCGCGCAGACCAAGCATCATCTTGAAAAAGCCGGCTTTTCGCTGGGCATGACCGATACAGACCTCAAAAACGTGATTCTTTCCAGACTTTAAGACCTATCTAAGATGAACCGTATCCTGCTCATATTAATAATGTGTCTTGCCGGAGTGACAGCTTCGGCCCAGTATGCCAATCTCAATATTGATGCCAAGACCGTGGCGGCGATGGCTTCGGCATACGGTGTAGAGACCGGCACCGAGGCTTACTATAATGAGCAGGTGAAGAAGATTTTGGAAAAATACACTTCTGCGGAAGTGGCGGCAGCCGCCATATTCTCATCCAAATTTCTCGACCGCAAGGCCCTTACCGACCTCGGTATATGGAGCAGCTCGACCGAGAACTACTATTACAGGCGCATCTACCGTATGGTGGCCACCAAAATCATTCCGAAGATTGTGGTGGTCGCCCGGCTGATGCTGGAGCAGCCGCACAACGCCCTCTATTGGGGGAGCTATCTGATGAAGATCTGCGATGAGACCAAGGCATTGTGTATGCAGTTCGAGTCGGTTGTGACAAACAGCAGGCTGGGATTCAGCGACATCAATTTCCTTGAACTCAATCCGCAAATCAGAGAACTTTTTGAGTTCGCACAATACAACATCATCAACTGGGACAATATGCAGAAGATGCTTGCCGAGGCCCCGGACCATTTCACCAAGGAAAACCTGAAAGCTGATGCCGAAAACCTCTATAACATAGCGGTCGGCATAGCCTCGAGCACAGCCGAGAACATTATGAACCAGGTATTGTCCGGCTCGGATTTCAGCGGTCTTATGCAGGGTAAGATTACCGGCATCTACGATGCGGTGGTGAGCTGTGAACGCATCTACGGCAACATCAACAACCTTCTTGCCGGTCAGTTGATGGATATTGTCGGCTCACCTGAGAACGTAAACCGACTGTTCAATATAGCCAACTACAATATGACAGGCTGGGTGACGGACTATGTTGACCGTGCCGACGGCCAGTATTACACCCAGCGGTGGTACATATACAGGAAGGAGTCCGGCTCGGAGACAGTATGCAATTACAACCCTCCGACTGACAACAATTCCATTCTCTACGGCTCGCCGTGGTACAGGGTAAACACCACAGACCCCAACTATTATCCCTCGGCGGCAGTTGTCGAGGCCGCATTGAGCAATTCGGAAGCCCATGCGGGATGGTCACGGAGCAAGGTCGCCCAACTCAACCAACAGGATGACCGGTACCGCTATAACATGAACTATTACCGCAGCGGTTATATTCTCAACCGTGGAGGAAAGCAGTACGGCAAGGCATACGCATATTCGATAACCGTGACAAAATCATGGAACTGGACGGAGGAAGTCTATGAGGCTGTCTTTGACAGCTATAACATGGATCTTGCTACATTCCAGAAGCAGATGCAGGTCAAGCTTAAGGAGTTCAACGATAACGAGGACGGACTTGTGTATCAGATCGGATACGGAAGCCGGAACTACTACTCGGCATCGAGCGCCGACAAACTGAAAGGAACCGAGAGCGTGATTGTATCAGTCACCTGCCATGACGGTGCAAAACTTATGAGTGGCACCACGACCTACAAATGTAAGAGTTGCGGAGGCTCATTGAGCAACCATACCAAACAGTGTTCCATGACAACATCACTTACCGGCAATCAGGATGTCGATACATCTGAACTGGACGCATTGGAAACGGAATACCGCAATAAAATCGCACTCACGCAGGCACAGATAGACCAGTTGGAAAGACAGAACGCCGACCTTCTCAAGCAGATAGCCACAGCGACAGTCGAAGAGGCAGCCCGTCTGCGCCAGCAGTACAATGCCAACCAGAATCAGATCAGTCAACTGAAGAGTCAGTTGGCCGATTATAAGAAGAAGTTGCAGGATGTCCTGCAGGCCAAGGAGGACGCATCCCAGGATAATGACATTCAGACCGATGATTATTACCGTATTCCGGCCATCATGCAGGACTGCAAGACCGCCTACAACCTTACATGGGACGGCGACGGTTATTGGTCGGGCTACACCTATACCCGCAAGGCGCACGCTCCGAACATCAACGGCACACTGACCTTCAAGGCTACCATCTCCATTGCCAGGAAGCCTAAATACTTCCTCGGCATAAAGATACACCGCGCCATTGTGCAGATTGACTATGAGCTGTATGCCGAGTATTCGGATACTCAGGTTGTCGAGATAATAAACCTTGACCCCAACGCTTCGGATGCCGACAAAGAGAAACAGATCAACGAAAGACTGTCGGCAATAGCCCGTGAATACCCGGATTGCCAGCTCGACACACAGTATTGCAAGACCGAGCCTTCGGAAACAGACGATACAGAGGATACATATCATCTTCTCTGGTCATCCGACCGCCTTGAGATTGCAAGAGGTGTTGACATGAGGCTCCATAAGATTTATGTCAACCTTGTGTCGATTGAGAAGATGATGAACTACAAACGCTCGATCATCGACGTGCTGCTGACCATCGCACCGCCCGTCAACGATGAGCAGGGTCGCAGACAGACCCTCATACAGCAGGCCCGTCGCCGCTGGCTCCGCAATGCCGCCAATGCCGCACATTCGGACAAGTATAACGGAAAATATGACGAAGACATAGAGACCCGATAAAAAAATGAACAGAATCCTATTCGCCATACTCATGATGCTTCCTGTCCTGACGCCATTGAGTGCCAGTGCCCAGTGGAGCTTCGATATAGCTTCGGTGGAGGCTTATATCTCCGACCACAAGCATCAGAAAAGTCTGCTGCTTGCCCGTTCTACTCTGGAAATGAGCAACCAGCTCCTGCATGAGTATTCAGCCGATGCCTCGAATGACTACAAGGAACTCAACTTCGATCTTGACAAATATACCAGGGCTTTCGACATCATTGACATAATCTACCAGTCAACAAGGACGGCTCTGAATGTCCGCGACACCTATAATAATGTAAGGGATAACGTGGGCAAATACAAGAAGATGCTGACCGACTTTCATGAGAAATGTCTCAAACGGGGTCATATCGAGATGTCGGACACCCTGATAATAACGGTAAACTTCCACTGTATTCAGAAGATAGGCAATGAGGCGGAGAATCTATATCGCTCAATGACCGACCTTGTGCTGTATGCCACCGGCGCGGCGGCCTGTTCGACCTCTGACCTTATGATGGTAATCAATTCCATAAATCAGTCGCTCGATAACATAAGGCTTCATCTCAACAAGGCGTACTTCGACACATGGCGATACATACAGGTCAGGATCGGCTATTGGAAATCATCGGTTTACCGCAATAAACCGCTGCGAGAGATTATTGACGACGCCTTCGGAAGATGGCGTGATGCAGGATACCTTAATAAACCGAGTCAATGAAACGAATTTACATCCCCGTGCTGCTGGTGGCTTTCGCATTATCGGCCAAAGCACAAAAGATCACCTACAATCACGATGATGCGAAGATGAATCAGATAACAGTGCAGGAGACCGGGGCCGGCTCCCTGACTCCGAGCCTGTACTATCAGGTTCTACATAACCGATACCGCAAAACTGCCAATGCTGAAAACAAGATGTCGTTCCGCACGACTGCCGGCATATCGGCATATCAGCAGATTGACGATGCAGAGAAACTTGATTCCTCATTTGTCAAGCGGGCCGAAATAGAGGCACTGAACATGGCTGACCGTCAGGTTGACCTCGCATGGATGGCTGAAGGTCGCAAGATTGAGGCGGGTCTGGAAAATTTTCAGCGCAATATCAACAGGCTTGCTACGGCCGGAGGCAAGAACGTCCATGTCTCGCTTTGGCGTGAGTATTACAACAAGTTCACGACGGCGATTACGGCAATCAAGCAGTCCTATATGCCGAACTCTCAGCGTAAGAAGGAGTATCTGCGGATATACAAGGATATAACCGAAGCCAACGAGAACCTGCTGCGCTTCCTTGTGCAACTGCATGGACGGGGTGAGACTTCAAAACTGCTTGCCGCCACTTACACCAAACCGGACCGTCGTGGCACGATAGCCCAGGCTGCCATGAACCGGTGGCGCGGTGCCGGATGGTCAATCAATACAATAACTGATAAATAACCAATCATAACCAAAACATCAATGGATAAAGCAATCAAAACAACCAAGCTCAAGTGTAAACTGGGACATACGACCCTCGTGCTGACTGAAAAAGGAGAATTCCTTTTCAGAGCATACGAAACCGCCCGTCTTTTCGGCTTCCGCGATGATAAGGAATGTATCCGCAGTTACTCCGAGGAAGCCCGGCTCATAGTCATGGAGACCGACGGAGGTCGTCAGCCTGTGAAATGTATCTCGATGGAGGATGTAATCCGCATCGCCGGCAAATCCCGTATCCCGCAGGCAAAGGACATGGCTAACAGCCTTCGCCTCATTCAGAAAGACCAGGAGATAGAGTCTCTGAAAATTCAGAATCTTCTTCTGGCTGACGACCTTGAGTGTGCTATTGACGGCTTGATAGGAATCCGGGAGCAGCTGGACTTACTTTTCTGTGACCTCGGCGTGAATGGGTGACAATATTCTCTCTGATTTCGGCATAAATCTCCTTGAGGAAGAGATAGATGACGTAATCTTTCAGACCAACGAATTCCTTTGCGACGCCACGTTCACCGGCACGCAGGGCCCGTTTTGGTGGATTCTCCAGATGTGCATGGCGTTGGCCGCGCTGTTCTCGCTCATCGTGGCGGGACAGATGGCCTTCAAGATGATGTATAAGAACGAGCCTCTTGATGTGATGAAGCTCCTTCGTCCTCTCGGAATCAGCCTTATCATGTGCTGGTGGTATCCGCCGGCCGACAGCGGGACAAACTCAAGCGGCTCGTCATGGTGCGTGCTTGACTTCCTGTCCTACATACCGAACTCGATAGGCTCATATACCCATGACCTGTATTCGGCGGAAGCGGCGCAGATCGAGGACAAATTCAGGGAGGTTCAGGAACTGGTATTCGTAAGGGACAGCCTATATACAGATTTGCAGGCACAAGCCGATGTCGCCCGGACAGGTACTTCCGACCCGAATCTTATAGAATCCACAATGGAGACAACAGGTGTCGAGGAAGTGACGCAGATGGAAAAGGATGCTTCAAAACTGTGGTTTACCTCACTGACCTCCGGAGCCGTAGTCTGCATCGACAAGATAGTGATGGTCATCGCCCTGATAGTATTCCGAATCGGATGGTGGGCGACCATATATTGTCAGCAGATTCTGTTGGGTATGCTCACGATATTCGGACCGATACAATGGGCTTTCTCACTATTGCCGAAATGGGAAGGTGCATGGGCAAAATGGCTTACCCGCTATCTCACAGTGCATTTCTATGGAGCAATGCTCTACTTCGTAGGCTTCTATGTGCTTCTGCTCTTCGATATAGTTCTGTGCATACAGGTCGAGAACCTTTCGGCGATAACGGAAAGCACTCAGACAATGGCTGCATACCTCCAGAACTCTTTCTTCTCCGCCGGATATCTGATGGCTGCTTCGATAGTCGCTCTCAAATGCCTCAACCTCGTACCCGATCTTGCGGCATGGATGATACCGGAAGGTGACACCGCTTTCTCGACCCGAAACTTCGGTGAGGGCGTGGCTTCACAGGCCAAGATGTCGGCGCAAGGAGCCATGAGCAAAGTATTCTAATCTATTAATTTACAAAACTTATAATGGTAATCAAGAACTTAGAAAATAAAATCAAACTGGTGACGATTGTCTGCTGTGTGTTTCTTGCAGGATGCGTGGTGATTTCCATGTCGAGCATCTGGACAGCGAGAAGCATGGTCGCCGACGCTCAGAAGAAGATATATGTGCTTGACGGCACGGTTCCTGTCCTCGTGGAACGCACCACTATGGACGAGACACTCGATGTCGAAGCCAAGAGCCATGTCGAGCGTTTCCACCATCTGTTCTTCACGCTGGCTCCGGATGACAAGTACATCAAATATACGATGGACAAGGCGATGTATCTTGTTGACGAAACCGGTCTTGCCCAGTACAACACGCTAAAGGAGAGAGGCTTCTACAACAACATCATGGGTACGTCGGCCGTATTCTCGATTTACTGTGATTCAATCAACTTCGACCCGCAGAAGATGGAGTTCAAATACTATGGACGCCAGCGAATCGAGCGACGAACCTCCATACTTACCCGTGAACTTGTAACAGCGGGTCAGCTGAAGCGTGTTCCCCGTACCGACAACAATCCCCACGGTCTGCTGATAGTGAACTGGCGCACGCTGCTCAACAAGGATATTGAACAGAAAACCAAAAACAATTATTGAGCATGGGCTGGAAAAAACTGATCATGGGAGAGAAGATGCCCGACAAGAACGACCCCAGATACAAGGAACGCTATGAGAAGGAAGTGAGTGCCGGCCGCAAGGTGGCACGCTTCCTCAAGATAGACAAGGCGGCAGCAGCCACGCAGCGTTTCGCCGACCGCTGGCCGAAACTGTTCCTCGGCATCGTCTTCGGCATAGTGATATTCTGCTTCGTGCTCAATGTCTATCGGCTGTCGCAGGTGGCTACAAAAGCCAACGACTATCAGACGGCTGTGGAGAAACAGGAAAGCATTTACAAGGAACGCAGGCAGTCGCAACCACAAATCAAACCAATCAATAATAACGCAAATGAACCTACTACAGAAGATTAACTTCCGCCAGCCGAAATATGTCCTCCCCGCAATCCTCTATCCCCTGATACTGGGAACAGGATGGCTTGTCATAGACATGTTCAAGACTGAGGTTAAGGATGCTCCCGACGCAAACCTTCAGGAGACAGAGTATCTGAACCCCACGCTTCCGCAGGCCCAGATCCGTGATGACGGAATCGGCAACCGCACCGAGAGCATGATGAAGTCATTCGGTCGCATACAGGACTATTCGGCTGTGGAGAACATTGACCGCAACAATGATGAACAGACAGAAGAATATGACTCACGATATTCAGACGAAGATTTCGCAATGCTCGACCGTGAGGCACAGGCCCGCACCGAAGAACTGCTGCGTCTTCGCGAGATGCAGGACAGAATCGCCGAGGGAGCGCAAAAGGGAGAGGCGATGTCGTCGGACTCGCTGAATCCGGTTGACTATGCCGACAACAACAATGCGGCGGCCCTGGCTGAACTGGAACGCGCCCTTGCCGAAGCCCGTCTTAAAGGACAGCAGTCGGTGGAGCAACCGGCTCCAGTTGTAGAGGCATCCGCTTCGGTAACAGCCACGCAGACGGTCGAGGTCAAGGATGGTGCAGTAAACGCACTCTCCGATGATGACGCCGCCCAGACCGTTGTCAAGGCAAAGCGTCCCTCTTCATCCTATTTCAATACTCTTGCCGAAAACGAGCCTGAACCGAGTCTTATCAAGGCTATTATCGACGAGGATATAAAGGCAGTTGACGGGTCGCGTGTAAGACTAAGGCTTCTCGATGATGTGGAGATCAACGATGTGTTTCTGCCCAAAGGCAGCTATCTCTATGCCACGATGAGTGGCTTCGGTCAACAGCGTGTGAAAGGCTCTGTAAAATCGCTGATGGTAAACGACGACCTTGTAAAAGTGAACCTTACCATCTATGACACAGACGGCATGGAGGGGCTGTATGTCCCCAACAGCTCATTCCGCGAGACGGCAAAGGACATAGCCGGTGGCGCACTCGACAACTCCATGACGCTCAACAGCAATACTTCGGGTATGGACAATGTGACGCAGTGGGGTTGGAACGCGATTCAGAACGCATATCAGAAAACCTCTTCCGCCATATCAAAGGCTATCAAGAAAAATAAGGTCAAGCTCAAGTACGGAACCTTTGTGTATCTTGTGAACGGGAGGGAAACAAATAATAACCGTCGATAAATATGAAAGGACGTATTGGACTGATTGATGTTGACGGGCATAGGTTTCCTAATTTTGCCCTGATGCGCTTGTCTGCCTATCATAAATCACATGGAAATAATGTAGAATGGGCTGTCCCGGCAAAAACGTATGATATTGTGGCCGCCAGCAAGATATTTACATTCAGCCCTGATTTTGATTACAGCGGTATCGACACTCATAAGATGATCAAAGGGGGCACCGGTTATGACATAGGTTCCAGGTTGCCAAAAGAGATTGAGGAATCGACTGCTATGGATTATTCATTATATCCGCAGTATCAGTTTTCTATCCAGTTTTTCTCACGAGGATGTATAAGGCATTGTCCTTTTTGCCTCGTCAGAGAAAAGGAAGGCTACATCACTCCTGTCACTCCTGTAAATCTTAATCCCTTGGGGAAACATATCGAGGTGCTGGACAATAATTTCTTTGCCAATCCCGCATGGCATGATGCGATTGAATATCTTCTTTCTGCAAAACAGAAGGTCAATCTGCATGGCGTGGATGTCCGGATTATGGACGAAGAACAGGCATATTGGCTCAATCGACTGCCATTGTATAAAAGCATACATATAGCATGGGATTTCCCTCAGCTAGATTTCACCGAAAAACTGCGGGAGGTAACAAGGTATATCAAGCCATACAAGCTTATGTGCTATGTACTCGTTGGGTTCAACTCTACCATCGAAGAGGATATGTATCGTATCGAAAGGCTGCGTGAGTTGAAAATCAAGCCGTTTGTCATGCCGTACCGTGATTTTGGGAATCATCATGTTCCTACCCAGTATGAGAAAGACCTTGCCCAGTATGTAAATAAGCCGATGATATTCAAATCTTGCACGTTTGCAGAGTTCTCACCAAGGAAAGGGTTCAAGTGTGAATATTATCTGAATAACAAAACAAAGGTGCTGTGACATATGAACATAAAAGACACCATATATAATATGGACTGCATTGAAGGAATGAGGTCGCTACCTGACAACTGCATCGACGCGATTATTGCAGACCTCCCGTATGGCGTCCTGAACAAAGGCAACAAGGATGCAGGCTGGGACAGGATGATTCCTCTTGACCTGCTATGGGAACAGTACAACCGCATAGCGAAACGCGGATGTCCGATTGTCCTTTTCTCCCAGGGAATGTTCACGGCGAGACTGATAATGTCGCAGCCCGATAAATGGAGATACAATCTCGTGTGGGAAAAGGACAGGGTTAGCGGTCATCTCAACGCAAGGCGTATGCCTCTGAGGAAACATGAGGACATCGTTGTATTCTATGACAGTCAGCCGGTCTATAATCCGCAGATGCGCCCGTGTCTTCCATCGGAGAGAAACCATACGAGACGTGATGTGGAGAAATTCACCAACCGCTGTTACGGGAGCATGAAGGCCGTACCGGTAAGGATTGCAGATGACAAGTACCCGACATCAATCCTTAGCTTCCCGAAGGAACACCGCAAGGGATGTTTCTATCATCCTACCCAGAAGCCGGTCGCATTGCTGGAATATCTGATACGGACTTACTCCAATCCCGGAGACCTGATACTCGACAATGCCATAGGGTCAGGAACGACGGGAGTCGCCGCCATTAACACCGGCAGGCATTTCATCGGATACGAGATAGTGCCGGAATACTGCTACATCGCCAAACAACGAATCGACCAAGCCATAACCAATAACCAAACAATCATCGAACCAAACCATAATCAATGAATATCAAACATTTCGCAATGGCTCTGCTTCTCGGAGCCGCATCAGTGGGTGCCAATGCCCAGTCAACCTATGAGGAGATGGAACTTCTCACAGTCAACGAGCAGGTAACTACCGTAATCACAGCCACGGAGCCTATCCGTTTTGTGGACATATCAACCGACAAGATTGCCGGAGACCAGCCCATCGACAATACAATCCGTCTCAAACCAAAGGAAGCCGGACATGAGGACGGAGAAATCCTTGCCATCGTTACTGTCGTGACGGAACGCTACCGTGTGCAATACGGACTGATATACACGACCCGCATGACGGAGGCCGTGACTGACAAGACAGTCGAGCTGTCGGAGCAGACCGCATACAACAACCCGGCGGTGTCGCTCTCAACCGAGGATATGTATAGCTTTGCACGCAAAGTATGGAACTCGCCGGCGAAGTACCGCAATGTCGGCTCCAAGAAGCATAAGCTCAAGATGCGCCTGAACAACATCTATGCGGTCGGTGACTACTTCTTCCTCGATTTCTCGGTGGATAACAGTACCAACATACGCTTCGACATTGACGAACTGCGCATCAAGCTCGCCGACAAGAAGGTGCATAAGGCTACCAACAGTCAGGTAATCGAGCTGAAGCCTGAAATGGTGTTGGAAAAGGCCAAGTCGTTCATGCACGGCTACCGCAATGTGATTGTCATAAAGAAACTTACGTTCCCCAATGACAAGGTTCTCACTATCGAACTGTCGGAGAAGCAGATTTCCGGACGCAGCATCTCTATGTCGATTGACTATGAGGATGTCCTCTCGGCAGATTCGTTCCACCATTCACTTTTAAGCGAGGATTGAGCCGATGAAGAAGTTGTTATTGTTTGCCGTAGCTATCCTGACAATGGCTGGCACGGCGTCGGCCGCCGACAAGGACGGTCGTGTTCAGATAGGTGCCGGGCTTCTCTATGAGAACGGTCTTGAACTGACTGTCGGCTATGAGAAAGAGATGTCGCACCACAACGCCTGGGAGTTCTTCGGAAACGTGTACCTCAAATGGGACAAATGTGCCGATTGCGGTCATGTCTGCCCGGATTCGTTCTGGAAGAATTACCGCACATGGAGTGTGGGAGCAGCCTACAAACCATGTGTATTCCGTGGTCGCAACAATCATGGCAACCTGCGTTTAGGCGGTTCTGTCGGCTCTGATACTCATGAAGTAATAGGAGGAATCCACGCCGGGTATGAACACAGCTATGTCATGCGTGGCAAGTGGCAGCTCTATTGGCAGGTAAAGACGGAGTTTGTTATTAACGGCCGCGACTGGTTCAAGACTGGTGTCGGCATAGGCGTAAAATTCTAACAATCGAACAATGAGAAAATTAGCGTATCTAATGCTGGCCTTCATCGGCATGGCAATGACATCCTGTGACGGACACCATCCGGAGCCGGACATGGGTATGAAAGTCGGCGATGTTCTTTGCACCGACGGTCAGATTCTTCCTATGGAAACATGGAAGAAATCGGGTAAGGATGGCATCGGCATCGTGTTTCATGTCAATACAAATCCGGACATAGAGGGCCGTGGCTATGCCGTGTATCTGAACGACCTTGCACCGCTTGCCTTTGCCGATTCACTCGGAATAAAGCAGGGAACATCCGCTGATGCCTATGCACTTGACGGAAACCAGAACACCTATGCCCTGATGTCTCAGCGCAATGTCGGTTCTCCTATGGCCGATGCTGTCTTCGATTTATGGAGATTCGGTCAGTCCGCCTATATTCCATCGGTTGCACAGCTCCGTCTGTTAAAGGAAACTCGCGGACGCATTAATCAAGGGGTTGTGGCTATCGGTGGTGAGCCAATCACCGACACGCCTGACGGCTGCTGGTACTGGTCATCGACTGAGGTCGCAGGACAGGAAACAGCAAAGGCGTGGCTTTATTCGCTGTCGCAGGGTGCGATGCAGGAGACGCCTAAGACTCAAAACCACAAAGTCCGTCCCATCATAACCATATACGACTGATAGCCTATGGCAATGGAAGAAAGCAAGGAACTTCAAGGTTCTTATAAGATATTCCGGGCGTGCATCTATGTGTCGCTGCTGCTGGAGTTCTTCATGTATGCGATAGACCCCGAAGTACTCGACCACTTCGGGGGTGTGGTAGTGGAGATTCACGACCGCATGAAAAGGTGGCTTATATATCAGGACGGCAATCTCGTTTATTCCAAGCTGGCGACGCTCCTTCTTATCTGCATTACCTGTATAGGAACGCGCAATAAGAAGAAGCTGGAGTTTGACGCGAGGAAGCAGGTTCTGTATCCCATCGTGGCCGGTCTGTTTATTACGGTGTTGTCACTGTGGCTGTTCGGACACCGTATCATGCCCGTGCTTCTTACCCTCCGTTTGAACATTTGGATGTATATGGTGGCGAGTGTGTTAGGCACAATACTCATCCATGTGGCTCTTGACAATATCTCCAAGTTCTTGAAAGAAGGCCTGCTCAAAGACCGCTTCAATCTTGAGAACGAGAGCTTCTCGCAATGTGAAGAGAAGGTCGAGAACAAGTACAGTGTGAATGTGCCCATGCGATACTATTATAAGGGCAAGTTCCGCAAGGGATGGATAAACATTACCAATCCGTTCCGTGGTACATGGGTCGTCGGCACTCCCGGTTCCGGTAAGACTTTCTCCATTGTCGAGCCGTTCATCCGTCAGCACTCGGCAAAGGGTTTTGCAATGGTAGTTTATGACTACAAGTGGCCTACACTTGCCACTAAGTTGTATTATCATTATCTTAAGAATCAGCGCGAAAACCGACTTCCAAAGGGCTGCAAGTTCTCGGTTATCAACTTCGTGGATGTGGAGTACAGCCGTCGTGTGAACCCCATTCAGCAGAAATATATCGGCAACCTTGCCGCTGCATCCGAAACCGCTGAGACATTGCTTGAGTCTTTACAGAAGGGAAAGAAAGAAGGAGGCGGAGGCTCCGACCAGTTCTTTCAGACCTCTGCAGTCAATTTCCTCGCCGCTATCATATATTTCTTCATCAACTACAAGAAACTACCTTACGATGAAAACGGCAATCAGCTCTTTCCCAAAATGGTTGTTGACCGTGAAACCGGCTTTGAGAAACCGACCGGAGAAGTGTATGCAGACGCAGCCATGACCAGACGAGTCGAGCCTGCCTATTGGCTGGGCAAGTATTCTGATATGCCACATGTGCTGTCATTTTTGAACGAGGATTATCAGACTATCTTTGATGTCCTCAAGACCGACAACGAGGTTCTTCCGCTTCTCGGACCATTCCAGACAGCATTGAAGAATAAGGCGATGGAACAGTTGGAAGGTATGATAGGTACTCTCCGTGTCTATACATCCCGTCTGGCGACAAAGGAATCCTACTGGATATTCCATAAGGACGGTGATGACTTCGACCTCAAGGTTAGCGATCCGGCGAATCCGTCTTATCTTCTGATTGCCAACGATCCTGAGATGGAGAGTATCATCGGAGCGTTGAACGCACTGATTCTTAACCGTCTCGTTACCCGTGTCAATACAGGACAAGGCAAGAATATCCCGGTGTCTATCATCGTCGATGAGTTGCCGACGCTGTATTTCCACAAGATTGACCGTCTTATCGGTACGGCTCGAAGCAACAAGGTGTCGGTGGCACTGGGTTTTCAGGAACTTCCGCAGTTGGAAGCCGACTACGGTAAGACGGGTATGCAGAAGATCATCACTACTGTCGGCAATGTTGTCAGCGGTTCCGCCCGAGCCAAGGAGACCCTTGAATGGCTTTCAAGCGACATCTTCGGTAAGGTGGTTCAGCTAAAGAAAGGTGTAACGATAGACCGTGACCGCACCTCCATCAACCTCAATGAGAATATGGACAGTCTTGTTCCGGCTTCCAAAATCTCCGACCTGCCAACCGGATGGATCTGCGGACAGGTAGCACGCGACTTCGTGAAGACGAAGACCGGAATACGAGACAGCATCAATATTCAGGAAGCTGAGGAGTTCAAGACCTCTAAGTTCTACTGCAAGACCGACTTCGACATGGATGAGATTGCAAAAGAGGAAGCGGGCTATGTTCCACTGCCGAAGTTTTATTCTTTCCCATCACGAGAAGCACGTGAACGAGTTCTATACGCCAACTTCCTCCGAGTCAATCAGGATATCAAAGACATGATCCGTGAAATCCAGCAATACAGGATAAAAGATTAAATCAATTAAAGAAGGTAAGAAAGAAATATATACAAATGCAAGTTCATTTTATACAATGAGTAATGTCAGTATAAATCTCACAAAGCCATTACACAGGCTGACTCAGGATGACGAATAGGCATGTAGCTTTTTTGCTTATCCTATTATATAATTTATAAGAATTTCTAAGTAAGAGTTCGGATTAAATCGGTGAAGATATCCTTAATACCTCAAATTCTTTATATTGGATTGTTTTCAGCTTTTCTGTCAAAATTCCTTTCTCATTGGGATGAAAACAACTTAAAAACACTCTCGTCATATTTTTAATCTGGACTCTTGCTTTAATTCAATGAGCATAATCAAATTTAACAATTTGATTCAATAGTGCTTATTAACAATATCAGAACATCTAATCTCAACTTTGGTCATAAGAGAAGAATTTTCCGTAAACTTGATTTTGAATAAGAATCTATCATATATAATCCTAATCCACTAATGCCCTCTAATATATCAGTTTTCATAGTGAAGTGTTTATATGGCTTTTGTTGTATTATACCGTCGTTTATAAATTGAGCACTTTTATATAAACAAATCTTTTCAACTCGGTTGAATATTGCTTCATGTGTGAAATTATATGCCTCATTAAACAAAAGTCCAATACCTGCAGAACCATGGCATACCGTATAATTGTCAAGACCATCATTATTAGACAATACTCGTTTTGCGCAATTGTATAAAATTTCGATTGATAAATCTCTTAAACTTTGTATTTCTAGAACTAATGAAATTTTTAATAAAACCAATGACAGACTAAGATCTCCTTTACACCAACCTAAATCAGATTGTGACTTAATACTATTAAAAGATGCCGGGAAATATGAACCATATTTATTGACATCAACAATTTGGCGAGTTGTGATATTTACAAAGTCCTTAATAATTGAAGATATTATATTTTTATCTTTACAAATTTCGATTAACTTACATAATATAGAAAATAACGATGCGATTCCGTGTGCGGAACCGAATGGACATCCTAATTTATGGCTTCTGTTGAATATTTTGCTAAGATTAACTCTTTCTTTGACTAATGATATAAATAACTTACAGATCTCTTCATCAGCGCAAAAACCATAAGCAATCCCAATGCTCCCATATAAAAAATCGATGTTTGTTTCATTAAGGTAATTAGTCAAATAATATACTGCCTGTGGCTTAGCAGTATTGATTAAAGAATCATCAATTAAAACGAGTTTTGAATCATTTAATAATTCAATGCCTTTAATGATACCGGCTATACCATTGTTATAATTTAATTGGAGAGGCGATGCGCTCAGTTTTAAACAATATTCTTCTATGGAGGATAAAAAATCATTATAAGAAGAAGGATTAGGATAATGCTTCAAATAATGACCCCAAAATTTAAGTACATGACAAAAATTTGAAAACATCGAATTTTGGGGTATAAGAAGGCCGCAAGAGTATGGATGCAATCTCTT
>ERZ808024.218-NODE-218-length-39541-cov-7.867829_pt1 | contig 39541 bp, 60 predicted proteins | sample MGYA00380181_ERZ808024 | MGnify/ENA primary metagenome ERZ808024 (study PRJEB31490, sample SAMN06133413) | mouse gut metagenome | isolation source: Z2_1 | host: mice | place: China: Chengdu | collected 2015-05 ...
ATAAATTACTCTCCCTTTTATTATCGGACGCCGAAGAATATGTGCTGGCTTACACATGCCGAACACATTTGATTCCGCAGATGGAAAAGCCTGTCCGGGACCTGGCCCTGATTGCTTACAATCGTCTGGGAACCGAAGGGGAGACTGGCCGGAGTGAAGGCGGCGGCAGCTACAGCTTTGATAACGCACCAAAACAAATTTATGATGTGCTGAACCGGTTCCGGCTGGCAAGAGTAGGAGGCAGAAGTTATGAGAATGAAGCGAAGTACTCTGAAACAATACCACCTGCGGAACCGTAAAGTTGAGAAAGACAGGGAAGGCGTGCCGGTTGAAAGCTTCGGAGAAGCTTACTCTCTGATGATGCAGGTCTGGCCTGCCGGCGGGAAGGTACAGGCGGAGCAATACGGCGACCGGCTGAACTATATTTTTAACTGCCGGGTGGAAGGCAGGTATGAGCCCGTGGCGGATGAAGACGGGGTAAGGTATCAGTTTGACGGCTTCTTCTTGCGGGAAAAGGACGGGATATGCCTTTATTCACCCCTGGACAGCCTGCCTGATTACCGTATCATTGCGATTAAGCCGTACAGGCAGCTGTACATGGAGGTGGAACGAATTGTCCATTGATAGGCTTGATTCTTTATTAAAGAAGATTGACAGACTTGAGGAAATCCCCAGCGGTGCGCTGCGGGTAAGCGTAGCCCGCCAGATACAGACAATTTCAGGTGAGGCAAAGTTACTGTGCCAAGAAAACAGCGGAGAATTACGGCAAAGTATACATTCCTATTCCGAAGTCATAGAAGGCGGGGTAAGAGGTACTTGTTACACAACAAAGAAATATGCTCCCTATGTGGAATTTGGAACGGGACCCGAGGGCGAGGCTAATCATCAGGGAATATCTCCAGCAATCACCCCTTCTTATGTACAGCATGGATGGGGGATACCGGCATATGCGATTGACCGTAATGATGCAGTTGAAAAGTATCATTTCAGGGAAGGCGTATATGAAGATAGTAATGGTTTTCAATACCTCTATTACTATACTAATGGACAACCCGCACACCCTTTCATGTATCCGGCTTTGAAAAATAACGAAGATAAGGTGGTAAAGAGTTTGTCAGCTGACCTGCAGAAGGAGATAAAGAAGGTATGAAAAATGTAAAAGACCAGGTATATGAAGCCTTGAAAACAGTGCTTGAGAATGTATCGGACATATACCCTAGCGATTGGGCGCACCTTCCGGCCATCCAGTATGCGGAAGAGGATAATAGCGTGTTTGAACGGACAAAGCAGGGGGAGCAGAAGGCCCGTGTCCGGTACCGTATTGATATCTGGAATGGCGGGAGTACATCGGAAGCCGCCTTGAAAGTGGATGCTGCGGTGTCCGCCTTGGGGCTTGTAAGGACGGGATGTCAGGATGTACCGGACCCTTCCGGCCTGCGACATAAGCAAATGCGCTATGAAGGCATTATTGATATGAACTCAGAATTAGTGTTCTGGAACAATTAAAAAGAAAGTGAGGAAAAAAGTATGTTAGCAAACGGAGCAGAACTTGGATTAAAAAAAGGTGATGCAGCAGAATATACGGACCTGCCCGGACTGCAGGAGATTCCGGAAATCGGGAACACGCCGGAGAAGGTGGATATAACCGTCCTTAAGGATAAGGTAAAGAAATATGATATGGGAATTGGGGACGCCGGGGAACTGGTTTATAAGTTCCTGTACGATAACTCAAAAGCAGACTGCCCTTACCGTATCTTGAGAGCCTTGGAAGCAGCCGATGAGATTGGTTCCTTTTGTGAAACCGATGCCGATGGCACTAAGATACAGTTTGATGCCAAAGTATCCGTAAAGCGTACCGGTGGCGGTGTAAATGGTGTTATCCAGTTCGACGTGACGATGGCCTTGCAGAGTGAAATCACTTTTGTGGATCCGGCTTAAATTTAAAATAATGGAGGATATGAAGAATGAATTATTTCCCTGAAGAAAAAGAATCTATGGAAGTGCAGGAAGTGGAGAAGAAGGAGGAAACATCGACTGAGAAGAAGAAAAGTATCGGTTTCGCGGTGTGGAATGTTGACGGAACTGGTTATCAGCTGAAACTCAGTACAGCTGGTATCAAGGAACTGGAAAGCCGATATAAGACCAACGTTATAAACTTGATGCAGCCGCAGGAGGGGGAGTCCTTGCCGCCTTTGACTGTTATGCTGGATGTGACGCACGTTGCCATGAAGCCTTGGAATCATGGCGTAAAGGCAAAGGATGTAGAAGCATTGTTTGACCGCTACATGGAAGAGGGAGGCTCCCAGCTGGGCTTTTATGCAGAGGTTTACATGGAAATCTTTATGGTAAGCGGTTTTTTCTCCAAAACGATGGCGAAAGACCTGTCGGAGACGATGGAGAAGGCCAGGGAAGATATGTAAAACCGGATGATAGGGTTATGGATGTTATAGAGGGGCTGTATCCTGCTTTTTTAGAATTGGGGTACAGCCCTGAAGCTTTCTGGGACTATAGCATTGCAGAGATTATGGATTTAATGACAGCACACCAGAAGAGGGAAGAGCGTCGGCAGAAACAGGAAACGGAAGAGTTTAAGAACCTGGTCGTTGCTCTGCAGGTGCAGGCCCTTCAGATAGGGCAGACATTTGGCGGGTGTGATGAGCAACATCCACTCAAAACGGTACAGGAATATTATCCTTTCTTGTTTCCTAAAAACGCGGAGACAGAAAAGAGAAAATATCAGAAGCAGCTGGACGAAAGAAATGCCCGTTTAAGAGCCGCAGCGGCAGCGCATAACGCCCGGATCCGGGAGGCTAAAGGAGGAGGTGAACCATAATGGCAGAAGGCACAACGTTGGAAAGACTACAGGTCGTTATAGAAGCTAAAGCAGAAGCCTACAAGAAAGAAATTGATGCGGTAAAGGCCAAAACTGAAAAAGTTACTGCTACGGTTAATAAATGTACAGGTCGTATCCATGACGCCATAAATAAGGTAACAACCGGATCCGCGGGAAAGGAAATTGATTCCCTTACTGTTAAACTTAACCGGCAGACTGAGGCGATTAATGCGCAGGCTGCTAAAGTGGAAAACTTGCGGAATAAACTGGATGCCATGAACAGCGGCGAGGCAAGAAACGGATCTGTTTCCTTCCTTGAAGCAGAACTCAAAAAGGCAGAAAGGGCAATGGCCGCCGCAGATAAAGAAATGCAGCCGCTGTTGTCAAAACTGACAGAGTTACGTTATCAGGAGGAACAAGGTTTAAAGCCGTACGGCCTGGAAGAAGTTATCCGGAAGATTGACGAATTGAATCCGAAGTATGATGAACTGGAAAATAAGGTAAGGGATTTAAACCGGAGATTGGAAGAAGCACGGATGAACCCGGAAAGCACGGCAGAAGTACAAAAGCTTACATCTGAATTGGAACTTGCCACACAGAAGTTGGATCGCCTCCGTGGAGAAGCCGCCCAGACCCAGGAACGTATCGAAAAAGCCGGCAGCGGCGGAGCATCTGGTATGGAGCGGTTTCGAAAGGCTATGAATGGAGCCTCTTCCGTGATGGATAAGGTGAAAGGGAAAATTGCAGGGGTTACGGCGGCATTACATAAGCATAAGGCTGCATCGGATGGCTGCCGGTTCAGCGCCGATAAGTTGTCAAAAAGCCTCTTCCGGCTGGGGAACATGTTTAAGCTTATGCTTATCCGGCAAAGTATGCGGGCGGTTATCGAAGGAGGTAAACAAGGATTCCAGAACCTGGCTCAATATTCTGACAGCACAAACCAGTCCTTATCTCTGCTTATGTCCTCTCTGACACAGTTGAAAAATGCTTTTGCTGTAGCAGTAGCACCTATGCTTAATGCTTTTGCACCAGCACTGAACACGATAATTCAGCTTGCTATTACGGCGGCGAATGCAATTGGACAGTTGTTTGCTGCATTGACAGGTAAAGGAACAGTTGTCCAGGCAGTCGGCATTAATGAAGATTATGCAGACAGTTTGAAGAAGACCGGAAGTGCTGCCAAAAAAGCGGCAAATGATATAAAAAACGCGACTCTGGGTATTGATGAACTAAATGTTATCCAGCAGAAGCAGGATTCCGGTGGCGGTGCCGGGGGAATATCCCCTTCCGATATGTTCGAAACCGTAGAGGTGGAAGGCAAGTATAAAGACCTGGCGAAGAAGATAAAGGATATCATGAGTAAGCTTTTCCGGCCTTTTAAAGAAGCTTGGAACCGTGAAGGTAAGTTTGTCATGGACTCCTGGAAATATGCGCTAAATGAGGTCAAGAAGCTGTTTAGTGATATAGGAAATGACTTCCTTGAAGTGTGGAACCAGGAAGAAACGATAGGCATGCTTTCTGATGCTTTGCACATTATCGGGGACATCGGTCTTATTGTTGGAAACCTTGCAAAAAATTTCCGAGAGGCATGGAATGAGAACCGGACAGGTTTTCATATTTTAGAGAATATCCGGGACATATTTGCAATTATTATCCGCAATATACGTATCGCAGCAGATTATACGGTTAAATGGGCTGATAAGCTTGATTTTTCTCCATTGCTGGAAGCCTTTGAGCGGTTTACGGCTTCTTTAAAGCCTGTGGTCGATAACCTGAGTAAAATGCTCAGTGATTTTTACGTGCTTGTGCTTCTGCCTATTGCAAAATGGAGTTTGGAAGAAGGGCTTCCGAAATTCCTGGATGTACTGACCTCTTTTAATGAAAAGGTTGACTGGGAAAGAATAAGAGGAAACCTGAGTAAGTTTTGGCAGAAATTGGAGCCATTCGCGGAGGTTGTGGGCGAAGGGCTTATTTTATTCTTACAACGCTTTTCTGATTTGATTGCGGCTGTTCTGAACAGTGAATGGCTGGCAGGAATCCTTGAAGCTATAGGAAACGCACTGGAAGGAATTGAGGCCGGAGACGTGGCGGATGCTATTGGGGCATTAGCTACGGCTTTCCTTGCGTTTAAGGCCGGAAGTGCGGCGTGCAACGCAGTTTCTTTTTTAGTCACCAACCTGCCATTATTGGCAACGATTGGCATTGTGACGGCTGGCGTTACATTGGTTATGACCGGATTTGAGGCGTTTAAGCAATGGAAAGAAGACATAGAGTACATTAATGAGAACGGATTTAAGAACTGGCAGGGAAACAATAAAGAAAATGGAAAATTCAGCCCCTGGAATGCTTATGACCATAATACGTCAGGAGTAGGGAACATTCAGAAGGAGAATGGCGCGTATAACCCTTATGAAAACATCGACTATACACCGCTTGAAGAATGGATACAAAAAATAAAAGACTTCCGGGAAACATCCAATAATCTACTTTTAGGGGATGAAATGGGAGAACATTTCAATAGTGCATTATGGAATTGGGATGTATCGGGTGCATTCGACCAACTGAAAGAAAATTTAGTGGAAGGATGGGGACAGGTAGACAGTTGGTGGAAAGAAAACGCTCCGTTAAAAGGCCTCATGAAAAGCGGGGAGCACAATCCCTATGATGAAATGGACTTTTCATGGATTGGGGAGTGGAAAACTAAATTTACCAATTGGCAACAAGATAACCAGAAGGTAAGAGAAGAAGAAAAACAGAATTTTGATAGCTGGTTTTCCGGTTTTGAAGAAAAATGTTCCACTACATGGACAAATATAAAGGGATACTGGTCTGAAAAATGGGATGGAGTATCAGCCTGGTTTGAAAACAATGTTGCTCCTTGGTTTACAGCAGAAAAATGGTCTGGAATATACGACAGTATAAAAACTTCTTTGAGTACAAAGTGGAGTGAGGTAACTGATTGGTGGAATAATTCAGCTATTGTTGCTTGGTGGGAAGAAAGTGTTGCGCCGTGGTTCACTGCAGAAAAGTGGTCAGAACTTTACGAAAATATCCGGTTATCCTTGGAAGAAAAATGGAATGAGATTACTGAATGGTGGGATAACTCGGCGATTGTTGTGTGGTGGGATGAACATGTATCCCCGTGGTTTACCGTAGAGAAATGGTCTGGCATATTGCAAAACATAAAGGTTTCTTTCAAGACAAAATGGGACGAAACTGTCGGGCAGTGGAAAACAGGAATAGACTCCTGGTGGAAGCAGCATGTAGAGCCGTGGTTTACAAAAGCACGTTGGCAGAAGCTTGGCGAAAACCTGAAGAATGGTATTTATGAAGGGTTTAAGGGTTTAGCCAACAAAGTAGTCGATGTGCTTAATGGAGTTATTTCTTCATTGGAAGGAATGATAAACAGCGCTATAAAGGGTGTCAATGATTTTCTTGCTAAAGTAAACCAAACGTCGCTAGGCGAAAAGCTTGGGTTGGATTTTCAGTTAGGCAATATATCTTTTGGCCGTATCCCACAGTTTGCTGCGGGTGGGTTCCCGGAAACGGGTAGTTTATTTATAGCGAATGAAGCGGGGCCGGAATTAGTCGGGACAATGGGTGGGCGTACCGCCGTTGCTCCAGAAAAGTCTATTACCGAAGGAATTGAGGAAGCAGCTTATCAGGGAATGCGGAGAGCCTTATCAGAGGAAAGCATAAGTGGAATGCTTTCCCAATTGATAGAGGCGGTGAAGGAGGGGAAAATAATTGAAGTAGATGGAAGGGAAATAGTTGCTGTAGTAAATGACAGAAATATTCGAAATGGTATTGTTTTTACATGATTATAAGGGGATGCCTTCGGGTGTCCTCTTTTTATTGGAAGGAAGTGAGAGAATGGCGTTTATCTATGTAAATGGTGTGGAGTTCCCGTTCCCGGCCCGAGGGTGCAATATAATAGTCACTACCCCCGTAGATAATGCCAGGAACGCTAAAGCAGAGGTAGTAGGGCAGCGCATCGGGCGTGACCAATATAAAATAAATGCCCTTGTCTGGCCGATGCTGACTGCAGAGCAATGGAAATTCATACTGCAGGCATTCTCCGGTTTTTTTGCTACCGTGACCTTCCCGGATCCGGTAACGGATGATTTTATCTCCCTGAAAATGTACCCGGGGGATCGGTCAGCAGATCCTTACTGGGTTGATGAACGCGGGAAGCCAACGGCCTTTGTGAACTGTAAAGTAAATATTATAGATTGCGGGGTATAGGGATGCAGGATGTAAGCAAGGAATATAAACAGTCCATGAACAGCGCTTTCCGCAACCTCGGTTATATAAATGTCTATATCGGCGTGATAAATGCAGAAGCCCAGAAGCATGTAGGGGCTGCCGACAGCAGGAACCGGTTCACTTATTTTGCGGATGCGGAAGCCCCATTTATTGGTGAGTCCATAGACCACATTTATGCAACGGCGGAACAAAATTTTTCCCTGGCCGATGGAAAGAAGTATTTCCTTCCCCCGGACCCAGCGAAGGTGATATTTTTGCAGGGAATTGTAACAGAGGATTTGCTGGGGACGGTATATATCAGCTTTGGTAGTGTAACAGGGCTTGATATCAAGGGCCTTACCATAGACTTTGGAGAATGTTATCCTACGGATTTCACGGTGGAAAATGACCAGGGCATACATTCCTACAATGGGAACACAAAGTCATTCTGGTCAACACAAGATGTATTCCGGGGGACTTCCTTCTTTAAAATAACCCCATCCCGAATGGTAAACGGTCAGGGGCGGCTGAGGATATACCAGTTTGTATGCGGCATTGCAAATACATTTACTGATAAGCAGGTTATCAGTTATAGTATGAAAGAGCATGTCTCCCCGATCACGGATAGCCTTCCGAGCTGGGATGTGTCTCTGACGGTAAGTAATTATGATGGATATTACAATCCGGATAACCCGGACAGTGCCCTGGCCTTTATGGAAATCGGACAATCAGTGAGTGTCAAATTTGGGTATGAGCTGGACGATGGAAGCATAGAATGGTTGCCACCCCAGAATAGCTATTTGAAATCCTGGTCAGCCGATGAGCAGAAAGCAAAGTTCACGGCGACAGATATATTTGACTACCTGGACGGAACATACCGGCGCGGCAGATACATGCCACAGGGCACCAGCTTGTATAATCTGGCCGAAGATGTATTTCAGGATGCCGGCATAGAATCCTATTATCTGGATCCGTACCTGAAAAAAGTGATAGTGTATAATCCGATACCGGTTATGAAGCATACAGAAGCGTTGCAAATGATTGCCAATGCCGGCCGGTGCTCCTTGATGCAGAGCCGGGATGGAATGATACAGCTTCGCAGCTCCTTCATTCCGGATATGACAGTATCAAGTAACGGGGAAACAAAATACAGCCATGTGGTGAACATACTGAAAGATGAAGCGAAGGATGCCTACGGCCTACAGAGTAAAGATTTCCCTCTGGCGGATGGCAGCCTTTATTTTATGCCACAAAATGAAGATTACTATAATACGGGATATATCAGTGCTGATATTGCGGATGAGAACGGTGTGTTTCCTGTTCCGCCTACGATAACGATTGACCTGGAAGCTGCCTTTGTGGCTTATGGCCTATTAATCCGATTCCGAAATGTGGCACCGGCAGAATTCATAGTACGGACCTATAACGAAGGGGTAAAAGTGGATGAGTGGACTGTAACAGAACCGGGACTGGTTTATGAGACGCAGAAGCAGATAAAGCTTTTTAATCAGATGGAGATTGTCTTTACCAAAGGACATCCGAATAGCAGGATTACGGTAGACAATATACTGATTGGTGATGTTACAGACTATACTCTTTCCTTCGGCGGCGGGATGATGATATCGGCCACGGGAAAGAGAGCGGACAAGATACAAAATATTTCAATAAAAAGAACGATGTATCGTGAAAATGAAGAGAATAAGGAACTAAAATCAGAAGAAATAAGCGTGTCACCAGATAATCCAGAATATACAGTCTATTTTACCGCGGCTAGCTATGATTTGGCGGTATCTGTTGTAGATAATGAAAGCGTGAGTTGCCAGATAGTGGACAGTAGTAATTATTATGCGGTCCTTCGGTTTGGAGGCCTGACAACCGAAACTATTGTGAAATACAGCCTGACTGGTAGGGAATACCTGACCGATGAAAATTACTATACTGTACAGCATAATCAGTCGGGGAAAGTGGTCGAATGGAAGAATGCCCTGATAAGCACTACAGAGCAGGCCAAAGACCTGCAGGAATGGCTGGCAGAGTATTATCTGGGGGATGTGGAATATACGCTGAAAACCCGTGGCGATCCCCGGATCGATGCACATGATTTGTTTTATCTGGAACAGGACGTCGCCAAAAATCCGATGATACGCGGCTATGAAAATACGCTGAAGTATTCCGGCAGCTGGAGCGGCCAGATGAAGGCAAGGAAGGTGGTGTTACATAATGGCAATAGATCGGGTTGAGTCCGCTTTTAACGGTTCGCAGAGACAGCTTAATGCCATAGGTACAGATTTATATACCGGAAGCCATGAAGCCCCCGGAAAAGGCGGAGAATACGACCTGCGGGTATCTGCGTATGACGATGGCGGCAATGTTACGGCGGTAGACCAAACCGTGTCTGTTACCAAGTGGCATACCCCAAAAACAAACTGGCAGCCAACCGATCCTGTGAACATTGAAGATTATAACCGAATAAAAAATAATCTGGAATTCCTCCAGGAGCGTGCATCGGAACTGTATGCTGCCTTCCAGGTACAGGACATGGGCGCAGATAAAACAAGTTACGCAGACGCTTATTACGCAGATGAATTCAACCGTTTTGAGCAGAATCTGGATACCATAAACAAACATATATTTACACAGGACTATGGGCCAATCGTCAGATTTTTTGACAATGGCCCATTTATTGATTGGAAAGAACTGAACCGAATCGAGGACGCAATTTTAAGTATGAATGAAATCTTAGATAATCTGGAGGCAGGCCTTGCACGGCTTTTCTTCCGGCTCGGCAACTGGAAAGGAGTAAAAATTTAATGGCAGTGAAAAAGGTCTCCGTTATAATTAATGGTGTAGAGACAGAATTAACTTATGATTCAGCATCCGGGAAATACAGTAAGCAATTGACGGCCCCTCAAAAATCATCCTATAACATAAATAGTGGACATTATTACCCAATAAATGTAAAGGCAGAAGATACAGCTGGGAATACAGCCACTATGAATGATGCTGATACAACACGTGGAAAATTAGATGTAAATGAATCGGTTGCACCAGTAAGTACAATTACAGCACCGACAGAGGGACAGAGACTTGTTAATTCCAAACCGACAGCAGTGTGGACTATAACGGACAATGATTCCGGGGTCAATCCCAACACTATTGGTATTACTATTGATGGTGGCAGTAAAGTGACAGCTGGAATTACAAAGACGGCGATAACAGGAGGGTATTCTTGTTCTTACCCGATTCCTACGGCTCTTACTGAAGGAAGCCATGTAATTAAAGTAGATGCGCAGGATTATGACGGAAATAATGCAGTGCAGCGCGTGGTAAATATTATTGTGGATACTATCCCTCCTCAGCTGAGTGTTACGAGTCCGACGAATAATCTGGTAACTAAAACTGCTACGCTGGCAGTATCCGGCACAACAGATGATACCACCTCTAAACCCTGTATTGTGACTGTGCAGCTTAATAACGGTACAGCGCAAGAGATACCGGTAGGCAGCAACGGGGCATTTAGCACTAATATAACGCTCGTAGAAGGTACCAATACGATTAAAGTAGTATCTACGGATAAAGCAGGGAAGAGTACCGAGATAATCCGTACAGTAGTTTTAGATACAAAGGCTCCTGTAATAGGTCCTGTTGAATTGAGTAAGAATCCAGTGAGTACAGGAGAAACCTTTACTATATCTGTAACTGTTACTGATTAAGGGGGTGAACCCTCATGGGAGTTGTAATTACATTGGTTGAATTAAGCAAAAATCCGGTAAAGACAGGCGAGCAATTTACGATTTCCGTAACCGTGAAAGAAACGGTCCAGGAACCTGTTATGTATCGTCTGCCTTTTAAATTGGGAGAAAAGAAAGGTGGAATAAAATAATGGCAAAAGCAACATTACCTGTAAATTACAAAGACGATATCCTTGCTTCTTCGATGGGCGGCAAGAGACGGTACAGGATGATAAACAATACTGATGGAACAGTATCTTTTGAGGATGCAACGACATATACGCAGGTCGGAAGTGATTTCGGCGCCGCTGATATTAATAAAACAAATGCGGGAGTAAATGCGGCTGCGGATGCATCCCGGATTATAGATAATATAGACGATATTATGTCTAACACGCAGCCGGGGTATATGGCTGGGGCGCTGTCACTTAAGAAGATAAATAGCGATTTAGATGGGTGTAGCTTTGACGTAAAGGAGGACGGTGCTTACATAATCTACACTCCTCCGGGAGGTGCTGATCCAGTCTCAAAAAAATTGGGTAATGATCTGAAAATACAAACTAAGTCCGCAACTTTCCCTATGCCAGGCGTTAATGGGGAGATAACAGTAGATTTTTCGGTGGTATTTGATGGAATATCTGGTTATAAGCTGGCTTATGCTGGCATCCAGCAACTTAATGCTTTTAACACCAACGGAACTATTCAATACATTGAATTTACGAACCAACGTATTTCAGGGAATACGGTAACATGGTCTGTGCACACCAAAAGAGGAACAGGCTCGGATACCAAGACCTGTGTAATACAAGGCATTTTTGTATCCATTTAAAGCGAGCTTTACTAATTTATTAAGTATACAGATGTCTGTAAATAACTCTTTGCCGTAGCAGTCGCTGGGTTATGGAATGCAGATCCTGATAATAAAGCAGGAGTGATTGTAAGGATTCCTGATGCAATAGATAATTGTGCGGCGGTATATACTATAGAAAGCTGTATTGTACCATTTGAATCATTCTCATATTTGCTTCCGCTTGTATTACCTGTATTTGTAATACACAAGAAATCATTAACAGTAAGAGTTTCATAACCACTAACGTTGGATAAATCATATGTACTAACCGTTGAATACTGTCCTAATAAAGTAGGCCTTGCTTTAAAAGGGATCCATGTATCGGCACCTTTTTGTCGATATACGCCTTTCCCGTCCTGAAGGTTAAACTCGATCTGTCCATTGGCTAAATCGCTATTTAAACGGAATAGAATATGGACGGAAAAAAGATACCATGGAATCAAAATTAAAAACATTAAAATGTTGGCAGCATTAGAATGGAGAAAGAGAGAAAATATGAATGAGATAAAAAAATATAAAACGTGTGAATTAGTGAAAGAAATCAAAGAGAGAGAAGGCGTTACCTGCCAATGTGCGGAGCCATACCAGAATAAAGAAATCACGGTCAATGGCCCCGCCATTGTTCTCATCATCACCGATTAGCCAATTCTGCGGTATCTATATCTGTTTTTGATAAAATCAGAATGGTATGTACCTTTGGAAGATGCCGACATAAGACCGTTGTACACGGATGAAGGTACGTTGTAATACTCGTAGGTAGATCCAGAGTGAAAACGAACATACAAAGTACTTCCTTCATAGCCAACGGCGCTAAGGTTTGATGATGCTACAGGTATCATATTCATTGGTAACCCCTCCTTATATTACTCGGCTTATAGTCTGCCTGTAAGAAAAGTATATATCACTGTAGTATGTAAAACAATTGGCAAAATTGTAGTAAACGAATAAACACAAATAATCGCTATTTAACAGCAGTAAAGTAATAAAACTATTAACAAAATATCGTAAAAAGAAAGGAGGTATGCATCTATGGCGTACCTTAAATTTTTGGATTCAAACAACTTAATTCCATGCACGGTGAGTCCTGCCGGGAATATAGTCACACTGGAATTTCCCGGAAGCGTAATTGTGGACAAGAGCGGCTTCCAGCTGTATCTGGATCCGGAAGGGGAGCATGATATCGGTGGGGAAGATTATCTGGGGTACACAACCATATACCGTAACGATGAGGTGACGGCGGGGTACAACGGCTATCAGCTGAGTAATGACGGCAGTATCTGGATTCCCCCGGAGCCGGCCCCAGAACCCGAACCGGCGCCGGAACCCACGCTGGAAGAGTTGCGGGAGGCAAAAGTGGCTGAAATGAATGCGCTGCAGCAGGCCGCAATCCAGTCCGGTGTTAATGTCACGCTGACGGACGGCACAGTGGAGCATTTCACGCTGACTGAACATGACCAGACAAGCCTTGTAGGCCTGCAGAGCCAGGTAGCAGCCGGTGAAGAAAGCATCCCTTGGCATACCAGTAATGAGGGAGAGCATTGTAAGTTTTACAGCAATGCAGACATGGGACTGATTATTACCCAGGCAATGGCCTGGGTGACCTGGCATGTTACATACTTCCGCGACCTGCGTATATACATCCGTAGCCTGGAAAGCAAGGAAGAAGTGGCTGCTGTAACATATGGCATGGAACTGCCGGAAGCATACCAGAGTGAGCCGCTTAAGGTTATGATTGCGGCGCAGGCAGGTGAATGATATGGAAGTGCTGCTTTTTTTAATCGGGGGAAGGCTGTATACATGGATAGAAATTATCTGGAGGGGCTGGACACATTGGACCATGTTTTATCTTGGCGGCGGCTGTTTTGTGATCATGGGACTGCTTAATGAACATATCTTCCCCTGGCGCATGCCGCTGTTGTGGCAGGCTGTCATAAGTGCCTGTATAATAACGGCGCTGGAATTTTTTATGGGCTGTATCGTTAATATATGGCTTGACTGGCAGGTTTGGGACTACTCCGACCTGCCTTTTAATTTGCTGGGCCAGATATGCTTGTACTACTTTTTATTATGGATACCGATTTCGGCCGCCGGGATAATTCTGGATGACTGGATCCGGTATCTTTTTTATAGATGTTTCCATAAATTCTTTCCCAGACTGCAGGTAAGGGAGAGGCCACATTACAAACTTATATAGGAGGCAGCAGTGGCAGTTGAGGTAACCATATTAATTTCAGTATTTTCTTTAGTTATTTCTATATATGTGGGGCTAAAAAATACGAAAAGGGGGGATAGGACGGATATTGAAGCGAAGGCTATAGAATCCGCTACAATCAACGTAAAGCTCGACACAATAGGAAATGACGTAAAGGACATTAAGTATGATATTTCAGCGGTTAAAACCGATGTTAAGAACCTAACAGAACGTATGGTGGTGGTTGAACAATCCACCAAATCCGCACACAAAAGGATTGATGAATCTTTAAATGAAAGGAAGGAAGAAAGATGAAAAACAGAGACTGGAAAGAATGGGCAAAAAGAGCAGGGGTAAGGGCACTTAAGACTGTAGCGCAGACCTTTATTGCAACGATTGGGACCGCGGCAGTTTTGGGGGAGGTCAACTGGCCTATAGTGTTAAGCGCATCGGCGCTGGCCGGTATCTTATCCCTGGCTACATCGGTGGCCGGACTTCCGGAGTTACCGGAGACAAAGCCGCAGGAGACGGAGGGGGAGTAATCCCCTTCCTTTTTTCTTTTTTAAAATTCAACAGAAAGGATTGAAATTATGTTAGTAGAGGTAAAGAGAATTAATAAGGTGGAAGCTACTGTAGTGAGTAGCTTGGATGTGGCGGAGACTTTTGAGAAAAACCATCGTGATGTTATGGAATCTATAAGGAATATTGAGTCAAATATAAGTACAGCGGAATTTTCCGCGCTATTCTTTTTGGATTCTTACAAAGCATCAAATGGAAAATCAAACCCAATGTACCTTATGACAAGAGATGGTTTTACTCTTTTGGTAATGGGATATACCGGAGAAAAAGCAATGCGGTTTAAACTTGCATATATTAAACAGTTTAACGCTATGGAAAAAGCCTTGCAGGGTAAATTGATTGAAAGAGAGAAGGGCATTGCGGTCAGACAGTCTCTTACAAAAGCTCTTCAACAGTCAGCCGAAAACGAGCGGATGCATGGTCATGCCTATTCAACATATACGAACTGTATTTATAAAGTGTTGTTAGGAAAGAATGCAAAGCAACTTCGGGAAACCTTGGGAATTGGAACTAAAGATAACCTGAGGGATTATTTATCTGCTGAAGAACTTAGGGCGGTCCAGTCAATGGAATGCCTTGTAAGCGGGCTTGTGGATTGTGGCTGGGGATATGACCAGATAAAGGAGTTTATACAGCAAAACAACACAATGCTGCAGGTTGCGGCATAATGGAAAAATATATTTAGGAGGATAGAACGATGTGGAAAGGAATAGACGTAAGCAGCAACCAGGGAACAATAGACTGGAAAAAAGTAAAAGCTGCGGGATGCGACTTTGCTATCTTACGGAGTACGGTAAAATCTGGCGCTGCTGATAAACAGTTCGCGGCCAATGTGGCGGGCTGTATTACATGGGATATCCCATTTGAGGTATACAAATACACATATGCAGTTACCCCTACGCAGGCGGTAGAGGAAGCAAAGCAGGTTATTACCCTGCTGATCGCGCATGGAATTAAAACAGGGCGTATATGGTGGGATGTGGAGGATCCTTCTTTGCGCACATTAAGCAGAGGAGTGTTGACCGGAATAATACAATCTGCGGCAGATATAATCATTGGCGCCGGTTATCAGTTTGGCATTTACACAGGAAAAAGTTTTTACGAGGAAAAAGTTTTTGATACGGATGCCTTTACTTGCCCGATGTGGATTGCTAGGTACCCCAACAGCGGATATTTTAACCTGGCCGATAACCCGCCAGCGGATAAGTACAAGCCTACCCCGTCACAGCCGCTGTTTGGTTGGCAATACACCAGCAAGGGCCGCGTAGATGGTATCAGCACCGTGGTAGACCTTAATGTCTGTTATATCCCGTTTTGGGCGGCGCAGGAGCCGGAATACTACTTGCAGGACATCTGGCACGGGACAAGCATCGCCCGCGCGCTGGAAAGTATTGGAGAGGACGGTTCTTACCAGCATAGACAGCAGATAGCAGCTGCGAACGGTATTGCTGGGTATTCCGGTACGGCGGTACAAAATACGCACATGCTTAATCTGATGCGGACAGGCAAACTTATCAGAGCATAAAAAAAAGAGGGGAGCTCTCCCCTCTTTTAAAATTATTCATTGTCAGAGTACGCCTTATCACAAGTTCTAAGCCCATCGATGTGTTCAAAAAGGTCTGGCTTTATAGGAGCACCTAAAGGATCTAAAACAAAATCAATGCCTTCTCTTCGAGCAAGTTTAGCTGCAGAAACAAAATCACTATCCCCTGATATGAGAACTATTTGTTCTACTTGTTTTTTATATGAAAGAGATGCGATATCCAAACCGATTTTCATATCAACACCTTTTTGGTCAACTTGAATTGCAAAATCGTTTTCAGTTAAATCGGCCCATGTTAATTTGCCACGACATAATTTTTTTGTTACGGTAGGCCTTAAATTATAACATGCCTGAGTATCAGATAATTTTCCAAGGCGTAAAGCAAATTTTCTATGTTTCTTTAATTCATCAAGAAATAAAGTCATCCATAAGTTAAGATCCGATTTTCCAAAGTCAATTTCAACATCGGTGAAAGGATGACGGATTTTTTTATTCATAGGCGGACAATCATAATAGAAGATTCTATACAATTCATGAGTTACTGTTTTAGCTTTACCGATACGTTCTGTTAAATGCCTTTTACAATAATTGTCCAATTCATTTGCTCGTTCTATTGCTGATTTCTCACCGATTTTTATTTGTGCCCTGCGCCGGTAGAAACCACCATCTACAAGAATAGCGGTTTTCATAGGCTTTCCTCCTTTGACGAAAAAAGCCTTAGTTTCGGCATTTCCCCTATATTGGGTTGCTTACTACTAAGGCATTATTAGTTGTGTAACTTTTGTTACACCCTTATATTATTTCCTAAATTATTAAATGTCAATACTTAAATAAAAATTTAACTGCCTAAATGGCCTAGAGCCGCCATTTTGCGGGGATTGCGTCAGTAAATTTAATGTGATATGGTGTGTTTGTAAAGAAGCTTGCAAGCTAAATTTAAAAATGTAAAGAGAAAAAGAGCAAAGCGCGGCCGGCAGATGCTTATGAATTACTTGGAGGAAAGAACATGGATAAAGATAATTTAATCAGTATGTGGATGGCAAGTCTTGGAGAAGATGCGGATGATTTAGATAAACGATTTATACATACAATAACAAATCTTATCATCTATGCTTATGAGAAAGGAGTAGAGAACGGTAAGAAAACATGTGGGGTTTAGAATGCGGGAGGGAACAGTTTAAAAGCTGCTCCCTCCTTTAAATTGGTAGGCCTTGTCAACCATTTGCCTACCATGTACAAAATATTATATGTGACTCTAAAATACGATAAATTGTGATATAATTAGAAGGCTCCCGAATTTAAGCGGTTTATAAATGCTGCAAAATATTATATATGACTCTAAGATACGATAAAATAATAGATGCCTGTATGTGGGGCATGTGGAAACTGTGTGTCTCCTAACCCGCAAGAATGGCTGATTATCGGCTTTTTCATGGGGCGAAAATGTTGTCTTGCCTACCATTTGCCTACGCTTTTTTATGAGGTAGGCAAGACAAATTATGAAATGCCCTTAGCCAATATAACCATTGAGTCATCCTGCATTTTTTCTGTGTTGAAAACATATCGGTTCATGGTAGTCTGGATATCCTTGTGGCCCAGGCGTTCCATGACTGTTTTGGGCTGTGCGCCGCCTTCCGCCAATATGGTACCGTGGGTATGCCTCAGGCTGTGGCTGTGGAAGAGAGGGTTGCCCAGTTCTTCATGGATTACTTTTGCACAATATTTGAATGAATGTGGTGTCAGTAGTTCGCCGTTTTCCTTGACACTGATCGGCATGATTTCTGTTCCTACAATCTGGATACCTGCTGGGGCCTGCATAATCAGCCCGTCATCCAGCAGATAAGTTTTTGTAAAGTACTGTCCATACTTAAGCATGTTTTTCTTCCGGTTACGTATTTCGTCCTTTAATATTTTTTCGTACTCAGGAAGGATCCTTATCGTTCTAACAGAATCATATTTAGGTGGCCGATAATACCATTTCCCATTTTCATTGGAAAGCTGGTGCTGGATTGTTATTTCGTGCCTATCAAAATTTATATCATGGAGAAGGTCAAATCCATAGGTTTCCCCCAGCCGTGTGCCGCAATGATAGCTGGTCATAAGCGGCAAATAGAAATTACTGTCAGGGCCAAACCGATCTGTTATTGCAGCAAAATCTTCTTTGCTGCAAATATATTCCATATGCTCTTTCCGCTCTTTCGGTTGTATTATTTTAGGGACCCACACATAATCACACGGGTTGAATTTAATATACTGGCACGGATATACAGCATAATTAAGCGCGCCAGAAAGGCAGGAGATGGAATTCTTGACCATGTTTTTTGAGTATCCTTTACGTTTCATGCCGTCTACCCATCTTTGGATAGCGTCCGTTTCCAGGGCAGCAAGCCGGTACATGCCGAATGCCGGCTTCAGATGGATTCTGATTTTTCCCTCATAGTCTTTCTGGGTATTGTATGCCAGGTTAAGGAGGACATAATTTTCATACCAGTAATCCAGATAATCGGCCACACTTACCTCAGAGGGCTTGAAGCTCCGGCCAGTATTATCGTATTCAGCCTTGGCCTGTGTTCCGGCCTCCAAGGCTTCAGCTTTGGTTCGATATCCCCCCTTTGATATAGGGTTTCTTTTGCCGTCAATTTTTGCCCCCTCAAAAGACCATTCCCATGTTTTTCCGCGTTTTCGCGTTCTTAACTGCCCCATTGTTTACCATCCTTTCTTAAAAAAGAGTATAAAAAATACATCTATTGCCAAAACAGATGTATGGATGATATAATCAATTTGCGGAAAGTTATATCTTACATCTGTATGGTATAGCATTACGGATTGCCCCGGCTTATGTCGGGGTATTTCTTATATAGAAATAAAAGCAGTTCTCATTTGACCAGTATTACTAACTTTACAGAAGTGTGCATCATATTCAATTTTTTGAATATCTTCTTTTTCAAAATCATTAATTTGTATGTGCTTCAAAGCATGCTCATAGGCTTCCTGTTGCCGTTCCCAGGAGAGCCTGGAATTAATAAATATACTATAGGAACCGTCAGGATTTTGAATGACTTGCTCTGACACACATACATCCATATCAAGGTAACGCACAAAGATATCGTTGCTCATTCTCACCATTCCTTTCTACGGAATAATTGTAACCTATTCCATGTCCGATAAAAGGTACAGTAAAAATTTGTCAGTTAGTCATCGGATCCATTTTCTGCGTCATATAAGGTTTGCATGAATTGCAAATGTGCCTTTAACTTTTCTGGTGACATTTTCCGACTCATATCAAAAAGAGATTTCATATCAGGATTTTCGAAAATTTCCTGAGCGATGGCGGCAGTCTCATTATCCAAATAATATTGAGATTTTGATTTATAAAACTCATCATTCTCAGATACAGTCTTTCCGAGCAAAAAGTTCATATCGACATTGAAGTAATCGGCTATGACTTCCAATGTCTCAAAATCAGGTTCCCTTTTACCAGTTTCATACATTCCTAAAGTACTTCTGCTGATTTTTAGTTTTGAAGCCAATTCTTCTTGAGTTAAGTTATGTTCTGTTCTGAGCCTTTTCAGATTGATAGCGAAGTCATTCATCATTATTCCCTCCTGATATGATTCAATAATATCACGATACGTGAAAAAAATCAATCTCTATTGTCACAAATGGTGTTGACACGATACGTGATAAGTGCTACTATATGAATGTCACATAAAGAGACATGAAAGGAGGTGCTGTTACATGGATACTAAAGAAATTGGTAAGAGATTGGCGGAGCTTAGGGGAAAAAAGACACAATATGAAGTTGCTAAGGCTTTAAACATTAGTACTTCAGCTTTAGCTATGTATGAAAGAGGCCGTAGGACTCCCCGAGATGGCGTTAAGATTAGGATCGCGAACTATTATGGCAAAAGTGTGCAAGAAATTTTTTTTCTGAAAGAATGTCACGTAAGAGGACAAAAGGGGAGGAAGAAATGATGGAACCATTTAAACCCCTGTATACAGCACCAGAAGTAGCAAAGGTTTTAAGGATTAACGTAAATGCAGTCTACGATCTTATGAATAAAGGAAAACTTCCTTATCTGGTTCTGGGCTCAAAAAAAGTACGGGGAAGTGATTTGGAGAGGTTTATTGAGAAATATCCGACAGAAGAAGTTATCACTCAATGAAACGGATTTAAAAAGTGGAGGGCAAAGAAGTGAACAATGACGAATTAAGATTACTTGAAAATGAGCTGGTACCGGTATATGTGACCAGCACAGGAGAAAAGGTTGTTTATGGTTCGGAGCTTCATAGTGTATTAGGAGTTAGGACTCCGTACAAAGATTGGTCTGTACGTCGATTGTCTGATGTTGATGCGACAGAAAATGAAGATTTTGAAGCCGCACAAATTTGCGCACCTTCTGGACAGACCATGAAAGAGCACATAATCAAATTGGATACAGCCAAGGAAATGGCAATGCTGGAACGCAATGAACAGGGCAAAAGGGTACGCCGGTATTTCATAGATGTTGAGAAGCGGTATAAGGAAGGGAAACGTTCCGGCCCGACCTGTATTGAAGATGTACTTATCCAGAGCCTACAGGAAATGAAAGATATTCGGGCCAGGGTGGACAAGCAGTCAGAGGCAATACATACGGTCAAGGAGGCTATGACGGCACCGGCTATTGAGGAACCTTTTGGCACATGGGTAGCGCGGAAGATTGAAAGTATTGCCAACAGCCCTGACTTCAACGCGAATCCCTTCCGTTACCAGACTGTATGGGGCGAAAGCTATAAGCGCCTGACGGACAAGGCGGGATGCCGGTTAGATGTGCTCAAGAAGAACGCTCAGAAACGGGCTACAGAAAATGGGTTAAGTAAATCCAAGGTAAAGGCAATCAGTAAAATATCTGTCATTGAAGCAGACAAACGCCTGAAAGCTCTCTATATTACAGTGCTGCAGGAAATGACCGTGGCCTATTGTGTGGAGGAAGAGTCATGAGAGTACTACAGACAATATCCTTCCTGGCCCTGATGCTGGGAGCCGGCGGGATTGAGAACCAGAACGGAGATCCGCGGCCAGCAGCAATAGGAATTATGTTGCTATCATTAATAACACTTTTTATTACTAATAAGATTGCGTCCGCTGCATAGTGCGGAGAAAGGAGATTTTATGAAATTGGCATTATTAAATACCAGTATTTTAACAACAGGCGGAGTTTATTCCCTTGTGGATATGGAGCTTGAAGGGGCCAGACAGCTTGTAGCAGAAAATATCGAAAACCTCGATTCTGCTGTCGGGCATAAAGCAACAGCAGAAGTTATGACTACACTTTTGGGAACAGACATTCCGGTCAATCGGCAGGTTTTTACTCAGAAGGTTGGACAACAGGCTTTAGTATTCAAACTTAATGGCCGGCCGGAGGAAGGGAAGGTTTTGACCGTATCCGATTTGGAACAAATGGGATATAAGTTCCAGTTGCTTACACGGGTACTTTAAGGAGGCGCTGCATGTATCTACAGTTAGAGGAATTCGGTCTTATAACCGGCACCCAGGAATGGGAAGAACGGGAGAAAGAAAAACGCTCCGGCCTGTGGGGACAGGACACGGAGCAAATAAGAATAATCTCAAATGCATTATAACAGGAAGGATAAATAAATGCAATTAAAAGTAACGTTTTGTCGGGAAAATACCTGCTATTTTAACAAAAACGGAGTCTGTATAAATCGGGAATTGCACATAGGCCCGGTTCAGACAGGCATTGAGCAGGGCAGGGCGAAAATATTTCCTGTGTGCAGTGATTATAAGGAGATGAAAGATATTGAAACAGATAGAGAACAGGATGGCAGTTGATACGGACTGGCCGAGTAGTGAACGAGAACATTTTACTTGTGCCCGTTGTGGGGCACCGATTTATCGGGAAGATATAGAAAACTATGCAGACGATTGCTATGAAATCGACGGTGAGTATTTTTGCGACGATTGTATAGCGGATGCCGCCAGGGATATCTTCCGGGTAGCTATATAGGAGGGACACGATGTTAAAAAGTTACAAGGAAATGCGGAAGATAGATGTGAAGCCTTATTGTGAAGAACGGGAAGGCATGACATATCTTAACTGGGCGAAGTGCATTGATTTGCTGCATGAAAATGGGGCAGAGATAGTTTACTGGATACCAATACCAGACTCCAAAACAGGCAGTAGTCTAAGAATGTCCGATGTAGTTTTCACCGACAGTAAGGGAAATACAAATCGGTGCTATGAAACCCGTATCCTGGTGGTAATAGATAATAAAGAATACGAGATGCAGTCCCCGGTTATGAATGGAGCCAATCCAGTTAAGGATAATTCTATGAGCCAGCAAAGGGTTTGGAATAGTATGTGCAGGTCATTCGTTAAATGCGTTGCGATACATACCGGATTAGGGTTTGACCTCTGGCTCAAAGAAGAGATGCAACCCTTCAGTAACCGGATGCCCCAGGAGGAGGAACGCCCTACGCCCGCCCAGATTAAAGTCCTGAAAGATAAATGCAAAAAATACAAGATTAATGTTGAGTACTGGATATCCAGTAATGGAAAGAAGTGGGAAACGCTTACGGCCAGTGATGTTGGTAAGATGCTTTCCGTAATAGCAGAGAAGTATGGTGATGGAGATGCACAAGACAGTTACGATTAAGAAATATCGTGAAAGTGGTGAGGATACCGACCTGATAATAACAATACCTGGAATACATCTGGGAGATATATTGTGTAAAAAAGGGATCAGTACTGCTGAACTTAGGCTGGATGACGGCAGGCATATATCCGCAGAGCAACGCAAGAAAGCCTATGCAACAATTAGTGATATTGCTGATTATACCGGTTATCTTCCGGAAGAACAAAAAGAATGGCTGAAGTATCTTCATATTATCAGAACTGGATGTGCTTACTTTAGCCTTTCTGACTGCACAATGGATACTGCCAGGGAATTCATAAATACCATACTTGAATATGCAATAGAAGAAGGAATTCCACTTTCCGAGGATGCCATTAATAGGACAGATGATATCAACAGATATTTATACTTCTGCATAAAGAATAAAAAGTGTGCAGTTTGTGGGAGACCTGGTGAGATTCATCATGAGGACACAATCGGAATGGGAAATGACAGAAAAAAGGTGGATGACTCAAATCATAAGAAGATATGTCTTTGCAGAATACATCATACAATTGCGCATCAAAAAGGTGTTGCCGAATTCAGAAAGGCTTATAAAGTTTATGGAATTGTAGTCCATGAGTAAGGTGTAACGCCGGAAGGCTTACATATATTTGCGAGTGCAGGGACGATATATCACGGGCCAAGTCCTCCTATCTGAAATGGCCGGGCGGCCTGACGAGCCGCCCACGTCCCGCCGCAGGAAGGAGCAGTATGAAGATACAATTATTTGATGGTTATTTTATAGAACCGGATCCTCTTAATCTGGCATTAAAGCAGAGTTATACCGGACAGAGTAAAGACGGCAGTGAGCGGGAAGGTGAAAGGATTATTGGATATTGGGGCCGTGGAAACCTTCCGGGACTTATCAAACGCTTTTCCAGCCTTATAGAGACACCGGAAGATGATGCCAGGATAATTTCCATGAAGGAGTATGCAGACAGGGTTGAACAAAGCCATAAAAAGCTTGAGGACTGGTTAAAGGAGAACTATGCGAGAATACAAACTGGTATTGAAAGGGACTCTTCCGGGTCTGAATGATTACCTGCGTGCTGAACGTTCATTTACACGCCGGGGAGGCAAGGGGCATAGCTGCGGCAATGATATGAAACAGGAATGTCAGATGCTTATATCCAATTCTATCCGGCTGCAACTTAAGCGGCTGCGGATACATAATCCGGTATTCATTCGGTATAGTTTTTACGAACCGAATCGGAAACGTGACCTTGACAATATCGCAGGTGTGGCCCATAAATTTGTCCAGGACAGCCTGGTAAAGTGCGGAGTGTTGGAAAATGACGGGTGGGACAATATTATAGGCTTTTCGGATCAGTTCTTCCTGGACCGTCGAAACCCACGGATTGAAATTATAATTCAGGAAGAAGGTGGAGCGGATGAACATACTTGATTGCATCCCAATAGGCCATAAAAACGCCATAGACAGGGATACATTAAATCGCCTGATGCGTATGGGCGACAGGCAAGTACGGCGGCTTATTAAGGATATAAACGATTCTGGGGACGATACCATCCTGATTATTAATCTTCAGGACGGAAGAGGGTACTTCCGGCCAGCACCAGATGAAGATAACCTTGTACGGAACTGGAGAGCACAGGAACGAGCACGTGGTAATGGTGTATTCGGGAATGTTGATGCCGCCGACAGGTACCTTTCCCGGAACCGCAGGCGGGCAAAGAAAGAGAACTTGCTTGAGAAAAACCAGATAAGCCTTGCTGACTGGGAAGCGGAGTTGAGCAACAAATAATTTATGATTTTAAACCGGTTTGAAATAAATAAGAAACTGTAAACCCAAAAGTAGAAAGGAAGCCATGAATACAATTGAGCTTAAGGATATTGCTGGAGGTGCGCTGCAGGAGAAAGCGCAGGCGGCAATCGAAGAGGTAATTAAAAACATGCAGGATCCAAATACTCCCTGGAAGAATAAGCGGGAAGTACTGATAAAGCTTAAGTTTATCCAGAATGAGGATCGGGACGATTCCACTTGCGAAATCTCCGTGGAAAAGAAACTGGCCCAGTCCAAACCTATCGAAACTAAATTTGCCCTGGGAAAAGACTTGGAAACAGGGGAAGTAATCGCAGAAGAATACGGTAAACAGATCCGCGGGCAGATGTCCCTTGAAGATTACCGTACAGAGCAGGTAATCGGTGAGGATGTTGTGGACACCGATACCGGTGAAGTTGTTGGAAAAGTAACTGATTTTAGAGCAAAAGAAGCGTAGGAGGATATGAAAATGGATATGACAAAGGATGCATTACAGTATGTTGTTGGCTTGAGGAAGCCTGAAATTATTGAACTGGGTGAGGATTGCTATACAGACAAGGAAATTACAAGAATTCCCAGTGCCCTCCGCGCCCGTGCTTTAGAAATGTCTACCCTTACAAGCCTTGTGGATTACATAAAGGCAAATGTGGACAATATGTCGATAAAGATGCTTGTGCACGTGGTTGACCCTACTACAGTACACCTTATTTCCTGTCTGGACGAGGATAGGGAACGTGAAACGCTTGTTAAAGTAAGCGCTGAACTGCCATATTTCCGTTACGGGGAATATATGGGACATGAGGAATTTATCATTGCCATGCAGGCTAAATTCCAGGCAAACAAGGACCGTGACCTCATCCTTAAGTTTGCGGGAACCGTAGAAACAGGAACCGTTGCTCAGTATGGTGATGATGGCGTAACCCAAAAAGCTACCGTTAAAAGCGGTGTAGCGTCCAAAACAGATGCGATTGTTCCTAACCCGGTTAATCTGATTCCCTATCGAACTTTTCTTGAAGTCAGCCAACCGGAAAGCGCATTCATTTTCCGTATGAAGGAAAGCGATAGAGGCGGCGTGAGTTGTGCTATCTATGAGGCAGATGGAGGGGCATGGAAGTATGAAGCTATGCATAATGTAGCGGAATATATCCGGGAAGAGCTTAAGGAGCGGCAGGAACAGTTTACCATAATTTATTAATACAGCATGGGGCCGTCTGCTTCCCTGCGGGCGGCCGATACAGAAATTATGTAGTGGAAGTTAAGCAGGTGACAATTTGAATTATATAGCGGAGATTAACGCCTTTGAACGATGGCTCGAAACTCACTACTTGCCGATCTCGTCACAGTTGCTATGGTACAAACTTATGGGTATCTGCAACAGGTCCGGGTGGAGCGAGTGGGTGACAGTAGATAACCTGAGATTAATGGCAGCCATGCAAATGGGCCGTGAAGCTACCTTGATAAAGGCGAGAGACGAACTCATTAAAGCAGGGTTGATCGAATACCAGAAAGGGAAAAAAGGAAGCCCTAACCGCTACCGGATGCTTTCTTTCACTTGCAAAAACGTAGTAGAAAACGAAGTATTTCCGGTAGTAGAAAGCGAAGTATATCCAGTAGTAAAAGAAGTAGTACAAAGCGTAGACATATATAAACAAAAAGAAAAACAAAACATAAAAGGGAATCCCCCTATATCCCCCTTGCGCCTGTTTGAACAATTTTGGGAAGCTTACCCTAAACAGGTTATTGGTGCCAAACACAACACAGAAATTGCCTATGCGGGTGCTGTTATGTGTGGGGTGAAAGAAGAGGAACTTGTTACCGCTGCCCGCAATTATACGGAATCCTGCAAGATTTTGGAAACGGCGGGGCAATTTACAAAAAATCCAGACAATTTTCTTCGGGATAATTCTTTTGTCGGATATCTCCCGGAAAATTACCGTAAACCAGAACCTAAAAAGGGACAAGGGAAGGCCATAGATAAATATAACCAGTTTATGCATACGGACTATGACTACGATTCCCTGGAAAGGGATCTGCTGGCAAATAAATAAAAATGTTTCACGATGGCGCATGAGCCGCAGAAAGCAGGATGAATGGAACTTATAGACAAGCATGAAGCTTTGAAAAGAATAAACAGTTATGGCGGAGCCGATGCAACGGATCCGGAGGACAAGCGGTGCGACAATCTGGTCGGGTACATATATGCCGATGTAGACAGCATAGAGCCGGTGGTAAGCCGTATAGACGATGTTGCGTACATTGTAGACGGCACCTGCGGGGATTGCGGCCATGAGGTTGCAGCGGATTGGGATTACTGCCCTGGATGCGGTAGGCGGTTAATGGCATAAATAACCCTTTAATGACAAAGTTACCCGAAAACGTCAAGAAAGAAGGTGCATAAATGACGGTAAAGGAATTTGCGAGTAAATATGATATGTCCGTCAATGAGTTATGTGAAGTAACAGGTCTGAGCCGACAAGGGCTTAATGATATTCTGGTAAAAGGGTATCCTCTCAGAAACAAAGCCAGGCAGCAGGACGTGGTTTTAAACCTTCTCAGTTATGCGCAACAAAAAAAGATGGAGAAAAAAGAAGAAGCAGACAAGGAATATAAGGAGCGTTCAGAACTGATATATATGTTCTATAATGAGCGCGCTAAATAACCCTTTAACGGAATAAGAAAGGAGGCCGGAGCGGTGCGCACCGTAACGGGATATCCCGGCTCCTTTCGGTAAAATGAGAGATTTGATTATTGATTGCTTCGCCGGTGGAGGCGGGGCAAGTGTTGGAATTGAAATGGCACTGGGACGGCAGGTTGATATTGCAGTAAACCATGATCCGCAGGCTATAAGAATGCATAAAGTCAATCATCCCAATACAGTACATTTGACAGAGGATATTTTCAAGGTTGACCTGCAGAAATATGTTGTTGGTCGACATGTGGCATTGATGTGGGCAAGCCCGGACTGTACCAGTCACAGCAAAGCAAAGGGAGGACAGCCGCGAAAAAAGGGGCTTAGAATCCTCCCGTGGGCGGTGTTTAAGCACGCCAAAAGTATTCTTCCCGATGTAATAATCATGGAGAATGTGGAGGAAATACAGCAATGGGGGCCGTTGGATGAAGCGGGATATCCGATTAGGGAGAGAGCTGGAGAGGATTATCAGAGATTCATAGGTGCAATGCGTTCGCTGGGATATGCATTCAGCAGCCGGGAACTTGTAGCGGCAGACTATGGAGCGCCGACAACGCGCAGAAGATGGTATGCGATATTCCGCCGGGATCACAGGCCGATTATATGGCCGGTGCCAACATATAGCAGGGACGGCGTTGCTGGAAATAAGTGGTTGGAGTGCGGCGATTACATAGACTGGTCGGACTTAGGGAAATCAATTTTTGATCGTAAAAAGCCGCTGGCAGATGCTACAATGGCGCGAATCGCAAACGGATATATAAAATATGTGGTAAACAATCCGCATCCGTACATTGTTCAGAAACAGGAGGCAGTGGCGTTCCTTATCCAGTATCACGGAGAGACAAAGGCAGGAGACTCTAGGGGACAGTTGCTTACGGAGCCGATTAAGACGATAGATACCAGTAACCGGTACGGTCTGGTGACGGCATTTATCACCAAATTTTATAAAACCGGAGTCGGGCAGGAATGTAGCGAACCACTGCATACCATAACCACATCACCGGGGCATTTCGGCCTGATATCTGCATTCTTGATAAAATATTATGGAACAGGATGCGGGCAGGATATGAATAAGCCGCTGGGAACGATAACCACGAAAGACCGGTTTGGATTGGTCAATGTGATTACTGATATTAACGGAGAACAATATATCCTGTGTGACATATTTCTTCGAATGCTGAAACCGGAAGAACTGAAATTAATGCAGGGATTCCCGCCAGATTATATCATTGACCGGGATATTGAAGGAAAGCCGTATCCTATTGCGGAGCAGGTGGCCCGTATTGGTAATAGTGTGGTGCCGGTTATGGCACGAGAACTGGTGAGCGCAAATTGTCCTTATCTCCGTATAGGGGATCGCGTGGGTAATATGAGGATAGATTACAGCGGATCGCAATTACGGTTTGCCTGATTAAATTGAACTTTAGCGGAGGAGGAAACAGAAATGGATATGAAATACGAAAAAACGCTAATTGAATTTGATGCCGAGTATGCCATCAATGAATGCAAAAAGAGAGCCGAAAGCAGGAACTTGGAACTAGATTATGTCATATATGAATTTAAAAAGGCGTTTGACAGGCTTGTGAAAGACATTCAATAAATGAGAATATAGCTACCGGTTGCTGAATGCCGGAGAAAGAGGATAAGATGGAAAAATTTCCTTATGTTATAGGGCAAAGAGCAGAAATTTTCCATAATGGGGAATGGAAAAAAGGTAAAATAATAAACGGATATAGATTCCAGGATGGTATTGTAACTATCCGGACAGAAGACGGCGAAACAGTATGGTGTGGAGAGGCCAGAAAAGATTTATATAAACCGATAACCGAAAATTTGTCGGCTGTGACTGGAAGGACGGAACAATGCATGGAGGAAAAATCTAAGATATTAGAGTGTGCATTGGAAGGAATACAGCTTACAGAAGATGAAATTCGGCTGGTGGAATGGATTGCAGGATGGGACTTATGGACAGTAAAACAGTTTATGCAGATTATAAAAAAATGTCGTTTGCATGCAAATGAGGATATAGAGAAATGATGAAGCGTTGCATAATAATCCTCATGGCGGCTGTACTCATTACCGGGTGCGGCCAGCCTCCAGAGCCGAATCCTTTCCGAGATAGTGTTTACTGGAATAAAAACTGAATAAGAAAAGAGTCCTGTCCCAGGGTTGCCTCCCTTTGCGGAACAGAACTCATGTTCGATTGCATAATTATTGTATACCTTCATGCGCATGAGGTCAATAACTATTTCCAGAAAAAGGAAAATATTGAAAACAAAAATGACGGCAGCCCCACCCGCCAAGATGAATGCTGCCGTCCTACGCCTAAAAGGATTATAGCATTTTTGCGTCCTTTAGGCAAGCGCAAAGGAGGCAATCTTTATGAAAGAACAGCTTATTAACGATGTGTTACTGCGGATGCAGGAAGTGATAAACAGGGAACAGCTCCGGGTACTGGAACAAGTATTGCTGGCGGTTATGTACAGCGTGGATGTGGTCCGCATGGAAACCGCTCTGAGTACGGAGCTGGATGATAACCAATACATGTTGGACACAATCAAGCTCAACATGCAAAAGAGGGATTTGTCAGATAAGACCATTGACCAGTATATGAGAGCGTCCAGGATGTTTTTAGATGTAATCCACAAAAATCTGCGTAATGTAGTGCCCACGGACATAGAGTATTACCTTAATGAGTTTTCCAGAGGCAAACTTAAAAGTAACAGTCCCCAGAGTATCAACAATGAGCGGCAGTTTCTTTCCTCCGTATTTACTTGGTTGAGACGCTGCAATTTTATCACAAATAACCCAGTGGAAAATGTGGCAAAGAAGAAAGTGCCTAGGAAGCCGATTGACTTTCTGCAGGGTATAGAGGTGGAGGAGCTGCGGACTGCCTGCGACCAGGATACTCAGAAAGGTAAGCGCGAGAGGGCAGTGTTGGAATTTTTGCTTTCCACCGGTGCGAGGGTAGGAGAGGTTCCGGAAGTAAAAATAACTGACATAGATTTTGTCTCCGGCTCCCTGCTGATATATGGACATAAAGACCGGGAGTATAGGGAGGTATATTTAAATGATGCCGCACGGGTGCACATAAAGCGATATCTGGACGGCCGCCAGGATGATAGTCCATATCTGTTCGTAAGCCTTAAATCTCCTCACATGCCAATCCATGAGAGCGCATACCGTGATTTGCTGCAGGACATTAAGGCCAAGGCAGAGTTGCGGCGCCGGGTATATCCACACTATGCGTAAGACAATGGCTTCCAGCCTGCGGCAACACGGCGCGAACCTGGAGGACATTGCGGACATTCTGGGCCATGCCAATATTAAAGTAACAAAGGACTATTACGCAGCCCAGGCACCGGGCCAGCTGCGGTACGTCCATAAATCATGTATAGCCTAACGAAGGAGGATACACAGATATGTTTAAAAATAGTGAAGGCTATCCCGATAACACCCCGGGTGAAGCCATAGAACGGGCGGACAGGCCGCCACATGCAGTAAAGCAGGTAATCTATATTTTGCACCTCATTACCAGTTTGGCCGGTATGGAGATTGTAGGGAGGGTTACTCTTAGAGACAAAGAGACGGGGAGGACATGGAATTGACAGAGGAACAGATGAAAGAAAATGAAGAAAAAAAATGGTATCTTAAAAGTTATGAACGGGCTATACGGCAGATGAAACGGAGTGAGGAACGGATCCACGAAATGCGAATGAATCGGATATGCCCTTCTGTTATTGCTGATGGGATGCCACATGCTTCTGGTGGTGCTGACCTATCTAAATACGCTGCACTCCTTGATGAAGAGGAGCGGAAATATAACAAAGCTCGTTATTTACGAATAAAGCGATGCCAGGAGATATCCGATAGAATAGAGCGTATGGAAGATGAAGATGAAAAGGATGTGCTGATGTATCGGTATATTAAATTGATGAAATGGGAGGAAATCTGCGAGAAAATGGATTTTAGCTGGAACGGTATACATAAAGTGCATGGTAGAGCATTAAAGCATTTCATTATATAAGAGTTGATGGAAGTGTACACTAAACATGTGCTATAGTGTAAACAGGTCGAATGGCACAAACCATTTAGTCCTCCCATAATAACATCCCCATATACATTTTTTAGAGAAACATCCTGGTAATTCAGGGTGTTTCTTTTATCGAATTGACAAGAAAAATGTGGGTTTGTATAATTAAGGGATTATCTGATAAAAATGAGGAGGATTACATAATGGGAGCATTTCAAGAATGGTTACTACAGAATCCAATTGCTGATTGGGTATGGGAAATCTTTAAGGGACTTTCACCTTTTATTATTGCGCTTATTACTATTGGCATAAATAATAAAAGAGCAAGAGAAAATGATAAAAAGAAACTGAAACTGGAGTTAAAAAGAGAATCTCTTAAAGAAGTACAGGAAAAATTCTTTGAATTATACGAGACAGTATATAATTTACAGGAGTTACTAAATGAAATATTAATGAAAAATGATTTTGCTGAACGCAAGGAAATGCACAGTGAATTCTTTGAAATGAAATTGAAGATGATGAACAGGGTAATATTTTTACATGAGTTTGAATCATGTATATGCAATACAATGGAAGTTGATATGGACCTTAAAGCTTTAAGGCATATAGTAGCAGAATATAATAAGAATCTTACATCTGTTTTCAATAAGTATGTTGGATTACCAGAGACGGAGGAATCTTTGAATGAGATTAACTCTATAGTCATTCCTGTGAGAGAAGCTTTAATCGATAGGCAAAAAACTATATCAGAATGCCTTTCATCCATGATGAAATAATAATTTTAAGAGGTAGCCCAGTGCTGCCTCTTTTCTTTTGGAAAACAAACACGATTGAGAGGTGGTGGTGCGTGGCAAGGCCGAGGAGCCCGAACAGGGATAAAGCATTCCAGCTGTGGACTGACAGCGATAAAAAAAGAAAGCTCAAAGATATCGCGGAAGAGTTGGGGGTATCCGAAGAGCAGGTACGGAAATGGAAGAACCAGGATAAATGGGATAAAGTAACGTTACCAAAAACGAAAAGTAACGTTACTAATCATAAAGGCGGACAGCCTGGAAATCAGAATGCTCTGGGGAACAGAGGCGGAGCCGCTCCTCCTGGCAATAAGAACGCCGTAACACACGGAGCATATGAAACAATCTATTTGGATGCCCTTCCGGAGGAGGAAAGGGCTATTTTTAATTCTATTCCTGATAGTGACGAACTGGACGGAGAAATCCGACTGTTGCGCTTGAAGCTTTCCCGGCTGATTGCCCGGAATGACATTACGACGTTTGATATGTTCGGCGGGGCACACACTCGGGAACTGACAGAGGCTGAGCGTGAGAAAGGAATCCTTGAGGTTACAGCAGAAATCAGGAAACTGATAAAAACCAAGAAGCAGATTCAGATTGCCGAACTTAAGGCAAATCTGGATAGCGAAGGGGAAGAAACGGCAGACGATGGATTCCTTGATGCTCTGAACGGCACAGCGGCGGAGGATTGGGCGGATGAAGAAGGTTAATCAGATATTTCATTTCAAGCCGTTCTCCCAGAAGCAGCGTAAGGTTTTAAATTGGTGGTGCGATTCTTCACCGGTCAAGGACTATGACGGCATTATAGCTGACGGAGCAATCCGATCGGGCAAGACTATAAGCATGTCACTGTCATTTGTGCTGTGGGCCATGACGCGATTTAGTGGTCAGAACTTCGGGATGTGTGGCAAAACCATCGGTTCCTTCCGCCGGAACGTATTGTTCTGGTTAAAATTGATGCTACGGAGCCGTGGCTATAAGGTGGCAGACCACCGGGCGGATAACCTGGTAATCGTCACCCGGCATGGCGTTGAGAATTATTTTTATATCTTCGGTGGAAAGGACGAACGTTCGCAAGACCTCATCCAGGGTATCACTCTGGCAGGCCTGTTTTGTGATGAGGTTGCCCTGATGCCGGAATCCTTTGTCAATCAGGCAACAGGAAGATGCTCCGTGGATGGCAGCAAGTACTGGTTTAACTGCAACCCAGACGGACCGTATCACTGGTTTAAAACAAAATGGATAGATAAATCCGTTGGGTATATCGGTAAGGAGAAGGCCAGGAAACTTCAGGAGACCGCAGTCAGGGCAGGCAAAGAAGCCGGTTTAAGGAAACTTCTGTATATCCATTTCACTATGGATGATAACCTGAGCCTATCTGAGGCGATAAAGGCCAGATACCGGAGCAATTACAGCGGCGTGTTCTTTAAGCGCTATATTCTCGGCCTGTGGGCTATGGCGGAGGGTATCATTTATGACATGTTCTCAGAAGAAAGGCATGTCAGGAAGATAACGGATTTCTTTCGTCAGCTCATGGACGGTGGCAGGTATGTATCCTGTGACTATGGTACCCAGAATGCCACAGCATTTTTGCTGTGGAACAAGGGTTACGATAAGAAATGGTACTGCATCCGGGAGTATTATTATTCAGGCCGCGATAAAGGCAGTCAGAAAACAGACAGCGAATACGCGGATGATTTGAAGAAATGGCTGGAAGGAACCAAAATCAGAGCTGTGATTGTGGATCCGGCGGCAACGTCCTTTATTGCAGAGCTGCGGAAGAGAGGATACACAGTCATTAAAGGTAAAAATGATGTACTTGACGGTATCAGATTGGTGGCCTCGCTGCTCCAAAACGGACAGCTTGTGTTTGCGGATTCCTGCCAGGGGACTATCAAAGAATTTGGTAGTTATATCTGGGATGAAAAAGCAGCGGAGCGCGGGGAGGATAAACCGGTAAAGCAACATGACCACGGAATGGATGCTGTCAGATACTTTGTATTTACAATTCTTGGCACGAACAGAGCCAGGATTAAGAATAAGCAGAAACTGGGACTGCAATGAAAGAAGGTGATACTATGAGACGATTTACGATACCAGCAGAGACGTACGACGAACGTAATCTGAACAAGCGTGATATCCTGCATCTTATACAGAAACATCGTGCTTGTGTGCCGCGCCTGGAGACTCTTGAAAAGTATTATGGAGGGCAACATAAGATATTGTCAGAAAACAGGGCAAATAAGCTTGTGTGCAATCATGCGAAGGATATTTCTGATACAGCCAGCTCTTACTTTATCGGAAACCCGGTATCTTACAAAAGTGACCAGGATATTGTACCGCTGACAGATGAGTTGGAAAGTGCTGGAGCAGATGAGGCAGACGGCGATCTTGGCCTTGATCTTTCTGTATATGGAAGGGCTTATGAGTACATTTATGCTGCCAAAGAGGAAGCAGAATTAAGAATTAAAAATCTGCCTCCGCAGAATACCTTTGTTGTGTGTGACGACACCATAGAAGAAAATGAGCTGTTCGGTGTTTACTACTTTGCAAAGATAGATGATACGGATAAAACCAATATCCGGTATGTTGCTACAGTAGTAACGAAGAATTATAAGTATGTGCTAAACATCCAGGACACGGAGGAGCCGCAGTCTCTTACGGAAATCCCGGAGCTGCATTACCTGGATGAAGTACCAATAATTGAGTATCAGAACAATAAGCTGGAAATAGGTGATTATGAGCTGCAAATACCCCTTATTGACGCTTATAACGCACTTATGTCTGATCGTATCACGGATAAAGAGCAGTTCATAGACGCTATACTTGCAATTTATGGAACACTGCTGGCAGATGTTGATGAGCTAGTGGATGAATCTGTGAAGGGGACCTCAGAGGGGGGAGAGCCGACAGAATCCAACACACAGAAGGCATATAAGAAGTTAAAAAGTGATAAGGTTTTGGAACTGCCGGACGGGACAAAAGCAGAGTACCTTACTCGCACTTTTGATGAACCTGGAGTTGAAGTCCTAAAGAAGGCTATCGAACAGGACATCCATAAGTTTTCTCACATTCCATGTATGACTGACGAAGCTTTTGGCGGGAATGTCAGTGGAGTGGCTATGGAGTTTAAGCTGCTCGGAATGGAAAACATTACCAAAATAAAGACCAGGTATTATAAAAAGGGGTTGCGGAAGCGGCTCCGCATTTTTGCCAATTACCTCAATAAGCGCAGCGGCGTAAACATTGATATAAAGGCAATAAAACCTACATTTTCAAGGGCGCTGCCGAAGAACCTGCTTGAAATCAGCCAGATAGTGGCAAATTTATGGGGAAAAGTTAGCCGGAAAACATTACTTTCCCAGATACCTTTTGTGGATGACCCTGATGAAGAGCTGAAGGCTGTAGAAAAGGAAGAATCAGATGCCTTTGAAAAACAAAAGGAGGCTTTCGGCCTTGGAAGTAATAGTCCACCGGATGAACAGGAGGACGAACCGCCTGAAAAGAAGCGCGGTGATGTAGATGAGTGATTACTGGAGCCGCCGGCAGGCACAACGCATGTTTGAGTATATGTCGGAGGCGGAAGAGGTTGCCGACCAGATAGCAAAGCTCTATCTGAAGTCGTCCCGGTATCTGAGCAATGAACTGGATAAGATATTCAGCCGGTTCAGGAGAAAGCATCATCTGTCAGAGGCGGAGGCACGCCAGCTGCTGAATAAGATGCAGGACAAAGCATCCCTGGATGAACTGAAGCGGGTACTCAGGCAAGAGAAAGACGATGCCATAAAGGCGGAGCTGTTGGCAGAGCTGGAGGCACCAGCATATCAGGCACGGCTGGAACACCTGCAGCAGAGGCAGAACCAGATCGATATGGTGATGCGGGACGTATACGGGCAGGAAAAGGTACGCAATACCAGCTTCTACGTGGATTTGGCCAATGAAAGCTTCTGCAAGTCCATGTTTGACATCCAGCAGCGTGCAGGATACGGATTTGCCTTTTCTGCTATTTCAGCGGAAAAAATAGACCGTGTGATAAACAGCCGATGGTCCGGTATGAATTACTCTGACCGTATATGGCGCAATACCGCCGGCCTGGCACAAACGTTGAAGAAGGAACTACTTCTCAGCCTGATAATTGGACGGACAGACCGTGAAACCGCTGAGATAATTAATAATAAGTTTGCAACTGGCGCGAGTAACGCTCGACGTCTGGTGAGGACAGAAGCTTCCTTCCTTGCAAATGAAATGGAAGCCGAAAGTTATCAGGAATGTGGTATAGAGTATTATATCTATGTTGCCACCCTGGATTTGTGGACCTGCAAAAAGGATTGTGTGCCGCTGGACAATAAACGCTTTAAGGTGTCACTACGGAAGATTGGGATAAATTATCCCCCCATGCATCCCTGGTGTCGGTGTATTACGATAGCGTATATCAGTGCAGAAGATTTGGCCCGGATGAAACGATGGGCCAGGGACCCAGTGACGGGCAAGACAATGTACGTCCCGGCAGATATGACTTACGAAGAGTGGCATAAGTCATATGTGGAGGGTAACCCGGAGGCTGAGCTCCAAGAGCGGATGGCTAAGAACCGTTCCAAGGATAGGACGCAGCATAAATCATATGAACGGTTACTCGGTAAGGATGTACCGGAAAGACTGGACGATTTCCAGCGGATAAAGTATACTGATGCTGAGAAGTGGAAGTATATGAAACTGGATTACCGGCGCCGGAAAGAATTGTCTGATCATCCCGAATTAAAACTTCCGGATGCGGATAAAGCGGTGGTGCCGGACAGCAAGTTTATGAAGTATCTTTTTGGCGGAAATAACAAAGACGGCCTTCCGAAAGGCAAGAACTTTGAGGAACGGCTGGGGTATAATATTGATAATTGGAGAATGCTTCAGAAGGAGATTCGGGGGAGAGCATCTGAATATCCGGTAACGTTCAAAGGTAATGAGGGATTCGGAAACCGGTATGAACAGAAAATTGTGCTGTATGGTTTAAAAGGAAAACCGGCGAATGTTGTTGTCGGATGGATTCACAAGTCAGATGGAACAATGTCTATGACAAGCACATATATCAAGGAGGTGTGAGGGAATGAAAATAAGTCAATATGATTCGGTTGTCCTGAAAGATGGGCGCCGGGCTGCCATTGTTGAAGTTTGGGATGAAACACATTTCCTTGCTGATGTGGGAAACTCTCCTAAAGATTGGGATACCATAGAAATTACTATGGATGATATAAAATCAGTATTTGATGAATGAGCCACCGGATAATACCGGTGGTTTTCTTATGCCCTTAAGGAGGTGAAATACATGCGGGTTAAGGTAATTAAGCGCTACAGTGATATATTGTTAGGCAAAATTAAGGAAGTAGGGGAAGTAATGGAAGTCTCTGAACAGAGGGGGAAACACCTCATACATGAAGGGGTGGCAGTCATGGAGAAAGAGAAAAAGGCACCGGCAGAATAGAAAGGCGGTGATCCAATATCTCGGAGCTGTCCGTTAAACAGTGTAACAGGCGCGCGGGAGACCGGGCGTTATTTTTATGCAATGGCCTGGGCTTTGAACGGGCTGGGGCGGAAAGGGAAAGTATGAAATATAGAAAAGCAATGAATCATTTTAAATTTGGAAGATGCAGAATCCCGATGAATATTCAGTTTTTTGCTGAAGGTGACGGAGACGGTGCTGGGGCCGGCGGTGAAAGCGGCAATGGAGACGGAACCGAGGCGAACGGGGAAGGGGCAGGATCCGCCGAAAAACCTAAGTCATTTGACGAATGGTTAGCTGAGAATAAGGACTATCAAGCAGAGTTTGACAGACGTACACAGAAGGCACTTAACACACAGAAGGATAAACTGGAAGTGCTTTACAGTGAGAAAGCCACAGAGGCCGAGAAACTGGCGAAGATGAATGAAAAGGAAAAATCACAGTACCTGCAGCAGAAACAGGAAAAAGAACTGGCGGAACGGGAAGCAGGGATTACCCGCCGGGAGTTAATGGCAGAGGCAAAAAATACCCTGTCAGAAAAGAAATTGCCTGTAGGCCTTGCAGAGGTGCTTAATTATGCGGATGCAGATTCCTGTAATAAATCCATTGCGGCGGTGGAAAAGGCTTTCCAGGAAGCTGTGGAGTCTGCTGTAAAGGAACGTTTGAAAGGTGGGGAACCGCCAAAAGCTGCACCCGGAAATGATGAAACAGACCTGGCAAAACAGGTGGAAAAATTAATGAGAGGGGAAGTATAATCCCCAGAAAGGAAGGTATATAAATGCCTATTAACACTTTAGCAACAGCAACACTTTTTCAGAATACCCTCGATAAGGTTGCCATGCAGGATGCCGTAACTGGATGGATGGACGCAAACGCCGGACAGGTAATTTACAATGGAGGTGCCGAGGTTAAAATTCCGAAGATGTCCGTACAGGGAATGGGAGACTATGACCGCGACAACGGGTATCAGCAGGGCGGCGTGACTCTGGAATACGAAACCCGCAAAATGACACAGGACAGAGGCCGTAAATTTCAGCTGGATCCTGTGGATATCAACGAAAATAACTTTGTGACCACGGCAGCGGCTGTAATGGGAGAGTTCCAGCGCATGTATGTGATACCGGAAATTGACGCATACCGTATTTCCAAGATTGCTACGGAGGTAATTGCCGCTAAGAAGGCAGGAATGGTCTCCTATGGCTATACTCCGGGAGCAACCGGGACTTCTGCACTCAGGAAGGCAAAAGAAGGGATTAAGGCGGTAAGAGAAGCCGGATACAATGGTCCTCTTGTTATACATGCAACGCCGGATTTTATAATGGAATTGGAGTTAGAACTGGCTGGAAAGATTTCCGCTGTGACCTTTTCTAAGGGGGGTATTGACACGCAAGTTCCTTCCATTGACGGGGTTCCCATCGTGTCTACTCCGGAAAACCGCATGTATACAACAATTACAATTTATGACGGAAAAACAGCAGGACAGGAGCAGGGGGGCTATGTGAAAGGTACTTCTGCACTGAACATTAACTTCCTGATTACTCCCAGGACGACTCCTATCGCCATTACCAAACAGGATATCATGCGTATTTTTGACCCTACAATAAACCAGAAACTGAACGCATGGCAGATGGATTACAGGCGTTTCCATGACATCTGGGTACTGGAAAATAAACTGGATGGAGTTTTTCTGAACATAAAAGATGCAGAGCCTTCCGCAGGCTGATGGAGGTAGCTTATGATACTGAAGAAGGATAACGTAGAACGGATAGCAGGGACAGAGGCTGCTATCCATAAACTCATGGGACAGGGATTTAAACCGATTGGGGGAACTGTAAATAAGGAGAAGGTTGATAAAGTGGACAAACCCCTGGAAGATATGACAGTAACAGAATTAAAGGCCCTGGCGAAAGAGAAGGGGCTGGAAGGGATGTCTGCCTTGAATAAGGAAGATCTGCTGGCTGTCTTAAAGGAAGTGGTCTGATGGCTGACAATCTGGAAAAATTAAAGGTACTGACCGGGGAGAGTGATAATAAATTACTCTCCCTTTTATTATCGGACGCCGAAGAATATGTGCTGGCTTACACATGCCGAACACATTTGATTCCG
>ERZ808024.221-NODE-221-length-39363-cov-11.488876_pt1 | contig 39363 bp, 34 predicted proteins | sample MGYA00380181_ERZ808024 | MGnify/ENA primary metagenome ERZ808024 (study PRJEB31490, sample SAMN06133413) | mouse gut metagenome | isolation source: Z2_1 | host: mice | place: China: Chengdu | collected 2015-05 ...
GGGGTATTTGACCCTCGCGGCAGTCGCCAAATGCGCATGCAAGCATGCCCGCTTGGCTCGTTGCTCGCGGGAATAAAAGTTGCAGCATACCGTCATTAACTGCCTTTAGATATTTTTGAAGCGCTAATAGTAAAGAAGTTTTACCAGATCCATTTTTTCCAGTAATCAGCAAATGCTGCCTTTTCTCTGTATTCAATGAAATTACAATGTCAGACAGATGTCTCAATTCTTCTATTCTAATCTCCGTGATAAAATGCTCCATTCTATTCTCTCCTTTGAGACTTTTCTCAATTAATATTCACTATCATTGTACCATACGTCTTCCTGTTTGTAGAGGACCTGTTGAAATTTTCTATCCCTAATCCGCCGAATATGTAGTATAATCAGAGAAATACCTAACTTTTTATACGATTTCACAAAGGGGGATTTTAATCATGAAGAACGAATCTGTTTGCTGTAAGATCGAACACCATGCGATCCTATTCGCTCTCCTCGCAAAGCATGCGATTGAACTGTGTCAGGACGCAGGGAGAGAAGCGATCCTCTCCGGCATGACCGTCTATGGAAATGAGCGCGGCAGACGTATGGCAGTTAACGCCCTTGCACGCGGCGATAAACTGACCACTATGACAAATCAGGCATACGGAGAATGGAAGCCTGACTATGAAGGACAGATGGACTTCGGACAGCTTCGGACACAACCGACACTGCAGACATACATATCCCGCTGTGCTTGGTGCGACGCCTGGAAGAAACACGGCCTGACAGAATACGGTAAACTCTATTGTGTCAATGTTGACAATGCCGTTTATCAGGGTTTCCGTTCTGACTTTGTATGCACACCTACTGCCACTGCCTTAAGCTGGGGCGGAGACCGCTGCGAATTCGACTGGGGATATCCTCTGACAGAAGAAGAATCCGCAGCGCTTATCGAAAAGAAAAAAGAACTTGGAACCTCCTGTATGAAAGATTTTAACTTTCATACGGCACACCTTAAGCACACCATCAGCAAAACCCTGTGTGAAGCATTAGGAGCTGACGGAGAAAAAGCGGTAAAACTTGCACTTAAGGATTTCTCAGATATCTTCGGCAAAGAATATCTGGAAGCTCTGGACGGCATTTATCCAGAGTAATGGTTTTATAACCGATAATACACTTCAGAAAGGAAGGTCCCCATGCTCTGCCCAGACACCCTACATCGTCTCGAATCCATATTTGAACACGGCAAACTTCCCACCCTGGTATACATCAACAAGCAGAACCACACGAGGAAAGCCATTCACCGCCCGTTGCACAGGCATGACTCCATCTGTGAACTACTGCTGGTATACCGCGGAACCGGCACCTACTACGTGAACGGGAAGTCATACCCGCTCTCTGAGGGCAGTGTGATCTATTATAATCAGGGAGATCTCCACGAGGTGGTCTCCGAGACGGAAAATGAGATCGGAGATTACTGCATCGGTATCTCCAATCTCCGCCGATGCGGCCTTCCGCCGGGATGCCTCATCTCCCCCGGCGGCCCCAGCGTCCGGCAGGCCGGCCCCTTATACCCGATGCTCCTTACCATGTGTGAACAGATGTATACCCTTGAAGGAACGAACGCAGAGGGTAAGCTAACGGCACAGCTCCTATGCTCCGCGATCATCGTTCTGACCAGCCAGATAGAGAGTTTTCCCCTGAACGGAACGGAGGAATCCGACGAAGCACACATGGTATTAAGAATCCGCAACTATCTGAATGAACATTTTATGGAAGATATCACACTGGATACAGCCGGAGAAGCACTGGGATGCTCGGCAACCTATATCTCCCACATCTTCAAGAAAGCAACCGGCAGAACCCCGATCCAGTACATTATACGCAGACGGATCGGACACGCCCAGACCTTGCTGATCTCAACCGATCATTCCGTCACACGGATCGCCGCTCTCGTGGGATATGACAATACGAATTATTTCAGCACTATCTTCTCCAAGATCGTGGGAATGTCGCCCGCGCGGTACAGAGAATTCTATAAGGAAGAAATGCGAGGCCTTAAAGACCAGTCATAGAACAGTACAGAATAGTGAAGACACATCCGCTGATAATCCCAAAAACCGCCCTTTCAGGCGCAAAATATAATTTTCCCATACAGTATAGTGAAGGCAGGTTTTCTAAAATAACCTATAATAGAATCATAGAAAATATAAGTGACATCAACTTATTTCAGGAGGGAAAATTATGAGTATGAATATCTGCGGAGCGCCCTGCTGCTGGGGTGTAGACGACGTGAAAAACCCTTATCTCCCGCCGTGGCAGAGAGTTCTTAAGGAAGCCGGCGAAGCAGGATACCGGGCAATCGAGCTGGGGCCTTACGGATATCTTCCGATCAATGTGGAGGAAGTATCCGCGGAACTTAAGAAGAACGGACTGTCTATCGTTGCGGGTACGATCTTCGACGATCTGGTTGACGAGAATAATTATGAAAATCTGCTGAAGCAGACGGATGATATCTGCTCTCTCATTACGAAGCTGCCGCCTCTTCCGGTACATGAAGGCCAGCACTACCCCACTCCCTATATGACCATCATGGACTGGGGTCACGACGAGAGAGATTACGCGGCAGGACATTCTGACAAGGCGCCGAGGCTTACCGAGGCACAATGGAATACCATGATCACTCATATCAAAGGAATCTGCAAAAAGGCGGCAGAATACGGCGTTCGCCCGGTGATCCACCCTCATGCAGGCGGATATATTGAATTTGCCGATGAGATCGATGGAATCATAAGAGATATTCCTTACGAACTGGCAGGACTGTGCCTGGACACGGGACACCTGTATTACTCCGGCATGGATCCGGTCGAATGGCTGAAAAAATACGCCTCCCGATTGGACTACGTTCACTTCAAAGACGTAGACGAGACGGTCTACCGGGAAGTTCTCGGTATGAAGATCCGCTTCTTTGAAGCCTGCGGCAAGGGCGCTATGTGCCCCATCGGCAAGGGGACTTTGGACTATCCGGGAATCAAGGAAGCTCTGCTGGAAATCGGATACAGCGGATATATCACCATTGAACAGGAACGAGACCCAAGGAATTCCGATACCAGCCTTCGGGATGTGAAGGAAAGCGTTACATACCTTAAGAGCGTCGGATACGACATATAGCCGCCCTCCAATTCCCTGTAGGAGGACGGCAGCATATCAATCAACAAATGATCAGGAGGATAGAAACCATGTATTACGGAGAGAAGAAAGTAGACAAACCAATCCGCTGGGCGATGGTCGGCGGAGGAAAGGGCAGCCAGATCGGTTATATTCACCGTTCCGCGGCGCTTCGGGACTTCAGCTTTGATCTGGCCGCCGGAGCATTCGACATTGATCCAGAGAGAGGAAAAGCATTCGGCAGAGAACTACACGTTGCAGAAGACAGATGCTATCCCGACTACAAAACCATGTTTGCCGAAGAAGCCAAGAGAAAAGACGGCATCCAGGCTGTTTCCATTGCAACGCCTAACGGAACACATTTTGAGATCACAAAAGTCGCACTGGAGGCCGGCCTTCATGCAGTATGCGAGAAACCTCTTTGTTTCACGGCCGAAGAGGCTAAGGAATTAGAAGAACTGGCAGAAAAGCAGAATAAGATCGTAGGCGTCACCTACGGATATGCCGGACACCAGATGATCCAGGAGGCGCGCAAGCTAATCGAAAAAGGTATGCTTGGGAAGATCCGCATTGTAAATATGCAGTTCGCCCACGGTTTCCACAACGTCGCCGTGGAGAAGAACACAGCCTCCACCAAGTGGCGGGTAGATCCAAAGGCTGCCGGACCTTCTTATGTCCTTGGCGATGTGGGAACCCATCCCTTATATCTGTCAGAGGTCATGCTGCCGGATATGAAGATCAAGCGCCTGATGTGCAGCCGCCAATCCTTCGTAGAATCCCGCGCACCGTTGGAGGACAACGCAATGACTATCATGGAATACGATAACGGGGCTGTCGGATATGTCTGGTCAAGCTGTGTCAACTGCGGCTCTATGCATGGTCAGAAGATCCGCGTGATCGGAGAGAAAGCCTCCCTGGAATGGTGGGATGAGAGACCCAATCAACTGACTTATGAGGTACAGGGGGAGCCTGTCCGTATCTTAGAGAGAGGCATGGGTTACCTGGACGAATCCTCTGTTCTGGAGGATAGGATCGGCGGAGGCCACCCGGAAGGCTTATTCGAAGCATGGAGCAACCTGTACAGCCGATTTGCACAGGCAATGGACGCGGCAGACCATGGGAAGACCGTTGACTTCTGGTATCCAGACGTACATGCAGGCGCAGAAGGCGTAAGATGGGTAGAGAACTGCGTCCGCTCTGCAGATAACGGGGCTTCCTGGGTAGATTACATATAATTTGCAGGACCGTCAATCACTCAAACAATATTATGAAGGAGAGAAGCATATGAAAATAGCATTTGACGTCGATGTTCTGGCCAAGCAGATGGATATCAACCGTATGGTCCATCAGGTAGCCGATTGGGGATACAAATATATCGAACAGTCCCCGCATCCAAGAATCAATCCGTTCTACAAGCATCCTCTTTTCTCAAAGGAATGCGAGGCAGAATACAGAAAAGCGCTTAAGGAGACCGGAGTTGAGATCTCGTCTTTCATCGTAGTATACCGTTGGTCAGGACCGACAGAAGAGCAGAGACAGTTTGCGGTAGCTAACTGGAAGCGAATGATACAGATCGCCGGCGATATGGGTGTCAAAGTCATCAACACGGAGCTCTCCGGCGACCCTAACCAGCAGGAGATCTGCAACGGCATGTGGTTTCGGTCAATGGAAGAACTTCTTCCGATCATAGAACGCGAAGGGATCCGTGTAGAGATCCAGTCACATCCATATGATTTCTGTGAACTGAACAACGAGACCTGCGATATGGTAAAATCCTTCCGCTCAAAGCACCTGGGTTATGTCTATTCTTCACCTCACGGCTTCTTCTACGATCAGGGAAAAGGTGATGTACGCTCCATGCTGCGCTATGCGGGAGATGAACTGACACACGTTCTGTTCGCTGATACCTTTAACCAGACTCTTGACTGCCGCTACATTGCTAATCCGCCGTGGCTCAACGGCAGAGGCAAGGCAGATGTGACTATCCATCAGCATCTCGCAATGGGCGAAGGAGACGTTGATTTCGACGGCATCTTTGAAACCCTGCGTGAAATGGACTTCGCGAACAAACAGCTTGGAACGGCTCCTCCGAAAGCAGGCGGAGACAACATCGCCTGTGTATCCATGTTCGGATTCCCGGAAAAGATGGAAAAGCAAGCGCCTCAGGCAAGAGAACGAATTGAAGCAGAATTACTCTAATTTTTCTAAAACACCTCAGATCAGTTATTTTTCTGTGAAAAACTACTGATTTGAGGTGTTTTTTATTCCCGCGAGCAACGAGCCAAGCGGGCATGCTTGCATGCACATTTGGCGACTGCCGCGAGGGTCAAATACTCCGCTGCTTGCAGCGGGGTCTTTGACTTAAGATTGTTATCTGGGAAAAATGATGGTAAAATACCAGATAAAGTATACAAGGAGGATAAGCAATGAGACTCAGAGAATTAGGAAAGACGGGATTAATGGTCAGCGAGATCGGTCTTGGCGGCGAGTGGCTGGAACGCCATAACACCGAAGAAGTAAAAGAAGTTATCGATGCCTGCGAAAAAGAGGGAATCAACATTCTGGACTGCTGGATGTCCGAGCCGAACGTCCGGTCCAATATCGGCCTGGCGCTTAACGGGCGGCGGGAAAGATGGATGATACAAGGACATATCGGTTCGATCTGGGAAAATGGACAGTATGTCCGTTCGAGAGAACTTGCGAAAGTGAAGCCTGCTTTTGAAGATCTGCTTGCACGGTTTCAAACCGATTACATCGACTTGGGAATGATTCATTTCGTCGATACTGAAGAGGAGTTCGACCGGGTGATAAACGGAGAATTCATGGATTATGTAAGGCAGCTGAAGGCAGAAGGGAAAATCCGCCATATCGGTATGAGCACTCACAATCCCAGGACAGCTAAGATGGCGGCAGAACAAGGGGAGATAGAGATGATCCTGTTCAGCGTTAACCCTGCTTTTGATATGATGCCGCCTGTGACAGACTTAGAGGAATATTTTGCGGAAAAATACGATGAAAATCTGGGCGGAATCGCCCCGGAACGCGAAGAATTGTATAAGCTCTGCGAACAGCGGCAAGTAGGGATTACGGTCATGAAGGGATACGCAGGGGGACGCCTGTTCAATGCCAAGACTTCTCCTTTCGGAGTTCCGTTGACGCCTGTGCAGTGCCTCCACTACGCGCTGACCCGCCCTGCCGTGGCTTCTGTGATGGTCGGGTTTGACAATCCGAAGCATGTAGCCGAAGCCGCAGCCTATGAAACTGCAGGCGACCAGGAGAAGGATTATGCCAGCGTACTCGCTGCGGCGCCCAGCCATGCCTTTGTTACAGGACAGTGTACTTATTGCGGGCATTGCGCGCCTTGCCCCTCTAAGATCGATATTGCAATGGTCAATAAATTATATGACCTTGCCGTCATGCAGGATGAGGTCCCGGGAACCGTCCGCGCCCACTATGAACAGCTTGGTGCGGATGCGTCGGATTGTATCGGATGCAAGGGCTGCGAAGACAGATGCCCCTTCCATGTTCCGGTCTCAGAGAGAATGAAGAAAACAAGAGAATTATTTTCATAACCGCAGGTACCAGGCTGCCGGGCAATGACATGCATCCGTCATTGCCCGGCAGCTTTATTCCCGCGGGCAACGAGCCAAGCGGGCATGCTTGCATGCACATTTGGCGACTGCCGCTATCTCAATATTTTTCCTAACACTAATATACAATAGATACTACCAATATATCCATGTATTGATTATAATTATCAATTTAACTTTTGCAAAAATCTATGCTAATGTATTTTTCAGATACCACTACTATATTTTATGGTTGGTAATTTTATTCAGTTTAGGAGAAGATCATGTCAAAGAAACAAAAAGATTATATGGACAGCAGCCAGCTTGCCCATCTGACAAAACAACAGCTGCATGAACTGGAAGAAAAAGAGAAGACTGCATGGCAGAAAGCCCTGGACTGGCTCATCATGATCCTGCCGTTTGTCTGCGGTGGCGCAGCGGTTCTGGAATACTGGATGATCCCCAACGGAAGCCCTAACGATCATCCGTATACATACGTGGGATTTCTTGCCGTATTGATCGGCGCATATCTGGTTTATTTTCTATTTTCTGCAGCATTAAACCTAAGAGGAGACAAAACCAGAATCGATACACTCCGTTATCAGGCACCGCTTTTTTCGGCGCTGTTCTTGCTGCTTGCGGGCTATGATTACCTGACATTGAAGACAGGTATCCTGACACAGCCTTTTGTTCCCTGTATGAACTATATTATCAACATTGCGTGGATCGACCGCGCCTATCTGCTGGAATGTACGTTACACACGCTGCGTCTGCTGTTTCTGGGGTATTTCATAGGGATTGCCCTTGGTCTGGTCACGGGTATTACCTGCGGGTACTCGGAACGGGTGCGTTACTGGGTCAATCCGGTCATCAAATTCCTTGGCCCGATCCCTACTTCCACATGGATCCCCATTGTAATGGTTGTCGCAACATCTCTGTTTAAAGGGGCGGTATTTATCATTGCATTAGGCTCCTGGTTTGCCGTGACGGTTGCTTCCATGACAGGAATCTCTAACGTGGACAAAGACTTTTTCGACGCGGCAAGAACGCTTGGGGCGAGCTCCAGGCAGCTAGTGTTCCGGGTCGCAATACCTCATGCGATGCCTTCCATACTGCAAGGATGCACACAGGCAATGAGCTCCGCATGTGTAGCAATCATGATCGCAGAGATGATGGGTGTGAAGGCAGGCCTTGGCTGGTATATGAACTGGGCCAAATCATGGGCGGCTTATGATAAGATGTTCGCGGCGCTGTTCGTGATCTGTTTTATATTCACGATCGTTACTAAGGCGCTGGATCTTATCAAGAAGCGCGTATTAAGATGGCAGAATGGAGTTGTGAAATAGATGGCTGATAAGAAGGTTACGTTAGAGATTAAAAATGTATCGAAGAGTTTTGCGAAAGTGGAAAACGACGAGGTTACCCATGCGCTCAATAAGATCGACTTAAGCCTGGAAAGCGGTGAGTTCGTCAGTCTGGTGGGGCCCTCCGGCTGCGGGAAATCTACAATCCTCAGACTGGTCGCAGGATTAATCATGCCGACGACAGGCAAGCTTACCGTAGACGGCAAGGAGATTACACAGCCGTCCCCGGAGAGAGGCATGATGTTCCAGAAGTCCACCTTATTCCCATGGCTGACGGTCGAGAAGAATATTGCGTTCAGCCTTAAGATGCAGGGCAAGCTAAGAGGCAATGAAGACAAAGTAGAGCGTCTGCTGAAGGTGATCGGCCTGGAGGCGTTCCGCAATGACTATCCGGGACAGCTATCCGGCGGTATGGCCCAGAGGGTCGCCCTGATGCGGTCGCTGATCAACGAGCCTGATATCCTTCTGCTGGACGAACCCCTTGGGGCGTTGGATGCATTTACCCGCATGAACATGCAGGATGAGATCCTCAAAATCTGGCAGGCGAAGGGACAGCTTGCGCTGATGGTGACCCATGATGTAGACGAGGCTGTCTACATGGGAACCCGCGTTATTGTCATGGATGCCAACCCGGGGCGGGTGGTGGCGGATATCAAGATCGAAGAAGAATATCCAAGAGACCGTTCTTCGGCGGCGTTTGTAGAATACCGGAATCAGATCCTTAACCGGCTGCACTTCGGCGGGAGAGGGTAGTTTATTGTTATGTTCCGTTGAATCAGGAGGAATTTAACCGTTCCCCAATGATTTTTATGGATAAATATTTAAGAAAAAGGAGAAAAAGTACAATGAAATGGATGGATGCAAAGCGTCTGGCAGCAACGGCTATGGTTGCGGCTATGACCGTATCACTGGCTGCCTGCGGGACACCGGGAGAGCCGGCAAGCAAGGATGATTCTGCAAAAACTGAGACCGAGAGCGAAAGCAAGGACAACGGCGCAGAGACGAACTCAGAACGTCCGGAAGCTGTTTCCGAAGAAGATTGGGAGGCTATGCAGAAGGAGCCTGTATTCGGTACGGAGATAAACTATCTGTTCAACGGCGGAGCCTGTGTGTCTGCAAAATATATGGCGGAAGTGCAGGGGTACTATGAAGAGTACGGTATCAATGCCACTTATATGGAAGGAGATTCTGTTGTGACAACTGTCGGGACCGGACAGTGTATGTGGGGCACCGACCACATTGCGACGATGCTCGTACCTGTAACCAACGGAGTCGACATGACCTTCGTTGCAGGAGCGCATATCGGCTGTAAGTCTATCTTTGTTAATGCCGACAGCGACATCAAGACAGTGGAGGACTTGAAGGGCAAGAAGATCGCGATTCATGACGGTATCGGAAATTCTGACCAGAACATTACATACCGCCTGCTGGATGAGTACGGTATCGACCCTACAACAGATGTAGAGTATCTGGATATCGCAGACAGTGCGGCTACGGTTGCTGCAATGGAAAGCGGCGAAGTTGACGCCTCTATTTTCTCGGATTACTTTGTACTTGCCAATTATCCTGAAGATATGCGTATGATCTGCTCCATTACTTACAGCCCGGAATTCCAGGATGAGCCATGCTGCGTTACGGCGATGAATAACAAATTTATCGAGGAAAATCCTGTACATGCAAAATACGCGGTGATGGCGATCAAGCGCGCCGGCGAGTACAGCCGTCTAAATTCCGAGGACGCGGTTCAGGCAATGTTTGACACCGACAAGATGACTGGCGAGAAAGAGGATCAGATGGTATTCTGGGATTCCCTGCATTTCGGACTGTCGGATGCATTTACCGAGAGAGCGCTTAAGGAGATTGCAGAGGATTATATCCGTCTTGGAATTATCGAGGACAAGGATATGACGGCGGATAAAGTGATGGAACTGGCATGGACGCCGATATGCCCGGATGATGAGATCGAAGGATTGACGGTCGGAGATCCTGTAGAACCGGACAACGCGGTTGTTCCAGTGAAGCAGAATGAGAATCCGGTTGTATCTGAGAATTTTGGGCTTTCAGAATAATATAAGAAAATATTCGGGGTGCGGTCTGATGAACCGCACCCTGTTTGCGTTTATTTGCCCTCACTTTTTCCCGTTAAAGATTGTATTTTCCCTCTGTAACGAGTATAATTTTATTATGTAAATATTTACCAGAAGATGAAAAAGGAGAGGAACGAATATGAAAACAAAAGACAGACCAACTGTCAGGCTCCGCAGGGGGAAGCGGGGTATTACCAGGAAGCTGGTAGGCGCGATCGTTGCGACGATCGTCGTCATGGTTGCCGCGCTCCTGATGATCGTATACAACCGTGTCTCAGACGCGTTGTTGGATAAGAGCGAGAAGCTGCTTCAGGAGACTACTGACAAGACACTGCAGGAAACCAGCGCATGGATGAACAAGACTCTGACTATGCTCCAGATGCAGCGGGATACCATTGAGTATGAGAATATGGAGATTCCCGAGATGATGGAATACATCCGGCACACCGTGGGACAGAATGATGCATATCCTGCCGGGCTGTATGTTGCATTGACGGATGGTTCTTTGTATCACGCATCCTTCGTACCGGGCCCGGATTTCAATGCACTGGAGAAATCATGGTATCAGGACGGCATACAGTCAGATGATTTTATCTTGGGGGACGTATATTTTGACGAAAACAGCCAGTCCTACGTGGTAGGCGCTTCCGGCAAGCTTAAGGACGCTGCCGGGCAGACACGCGGTGTCGCGGCTGCCGATGTGTATCTGGATTCTATCTCTGATATCGTGGCCAACATCCAGTTGGAGAAGACCGGTGGAATCTTTCTTGTAGATACCCGGACGGATACGATCATCGGACATAAGGACAAGGAGATAACGGGGCGGACTCTGGGCGAATTCAAAGGCGATATGTATGCATATGCCGCTGAGAAGATTCAGCAGAAGGCATTCGGATTATCTCTCTATGATGACAACACATACATACAGGCAGCACAGGTGCCGAACAGTGACTGGTCCGCAGTCTCCTATGTATCCAAGGATGAAGTCTTAAGCGACCTCCGTCTGCTGACCGGAATGATGGTAACAGGTTCCGTTGTTGCTGTCCTTGTAGCCGTTTTCCTGATCATTCTTCTTGTAAGGAATATCATCGGCAAACCGGTTGCCGAACTGAATAATGTTGCCACTAAGATCGCAGAAGGCAAGTTGGATCAGACGATCCGCCACAGCTCTAATGACGAGCTTGGCGAACTGGCTGATAATTTCAGCAAGACGGTTGTCCGCCTGCGTGATTATGTTGACTATATTGACGAAGTCGCTGAGAAATTACAGGAGATCGCCCGGGGCAATCTTGCATTCACACTTTCTCACGACTATGTCGGTGAATTTTCGAAGATCAAGGATTCTCTGGAAGGAATTTCCCTGTCTCTCAATGAAACTCTGGGGCAGATCAACATATCTGCCGGACAGGTAGCCGAAGGCTCCGGTCATGTGGCTGAGGGCGCCCAGACGCTTTCACAAGGGTCCCTCCAGCAGACAGATGCGGTAGAGATGCTGGCAAGCCATATCAATGAAGTATCCGACGGAATCCAGAAAACCGCCATGGGAGCCAAAAAGGCCAGCCAGATCTCTCAGGAGGTAGGAAGCAGCATCTTAGAGAGCAATGAGAAGATGCAGCACATGAACCTGGCGATCCAGAAGATCAGCAGCAAGTCGGCCGAGATCAATAATATCATCAAGACTATCGAGGATATTGCGTTCCAGACCAACATTCTGGCTCTGAACGCATCCGTAGAAGCCGCCCGCGCCGGTGTCGCCGGCAAAGGATTCGCCGTGGTAGCAGACGAGGTCCGCGACCTGGCAAGCAAATCCTCCGAAGCCGCGAAGAATACCGCGGTCTTGATCGATCAGACCGTGGAGGCCGTGGAAGAAGGAAGCACGATGGCAAAGGATACCGCCGAATCCATGCTTGCAGTTGTCGCTCAGGCCGATGAAGTCAACAAGCTGATCGAAGGAATCGCTGAGTATTCGGCGAAGCAGGCTTCCGCTACGGAAGAAGTCTTACGCGGAATCGACCGGATCTCCGATGTGGTACAGTCCAACCTGTCTACCGCTGAGAAGAGCGCCGCCGCCAGTGAAGAATTGTCCGGCCAGGCTAATATGCTGAAAGAATTAGTATCCAAATTCCGTCTGAAAAACAGATAACGGCAAAGAGCTGAGAAAACGAGGATCTTCCTCCATTCTCAGCTCTTATTTTCTGTATGTATAAAAAAATTTATAAATTATGCTTGCATTTTTATCTCATTGGGTATAATATACATATATATACAACATAGTTTTCAAAACTACATGTTATGTTTTATTAAACCAGGAGGTGATAATATGTCACAGACACTCGAAGACCGCATCAAGGACCCGGGAAGCGCTATTACACATTTTATCGGAATGCTGATGGCCATATTTGCAGCCGTACCGCTTCTTATCAAGGCCGCTCATGAGCCGGGGCGGATATATGTTATCTCTATTGCAGTCTATGCGGCAAGCCTGATTCTATTATATGCTGCAAGCACTACTTATCATACATTTAACAGATCTGAGCAGATCAACACGATCCTGAAGAAGATCGACCACATGATGATCAGCGTATTGATCGCCGGAAGCTACACTCCCATCTGTCTGCTTGTACTCGGCGGCAGAACCGGGTTTATTCTTCTTAGCATCGTATGGGGAATCGCCCTTGTCGGAATCCTCATCAAGGCTTTCTGGGTATACTGCCCTAAGTGGGTATCTTCCGTATTATATATCGGAATGGGCTGGACCTGCGTGCTTGCATTTACCCAGATATTGAACTCTATGTCAACGGCCGCTTTCCTGTGGCTATTGGCAGGCGGAATCATCTATACGGCTGGCGGAGTGATCTATGCGCTGAAGCTGCCGTTATTCAACAGCAGACACCGGTATTTCGGCAGCCACGAGATCTTCCATCTGTTTGTAATGGGCGGAAGCGCATGCCACTTTGTAGTGATGTATGCTTTTGTCCTGTAATAGCGTAATTTTTTTTAATGGGGCTGTTGATTAATGCTGACTTCCCACCGTCTTTTCCGTAGGCTTATCCCTGCTCCGAAGTCAAAGATCCCGCTACAAACAACGTGGCATCAAATTTGTAGCGCTGCAGAGCGGCGGGGTATTTGACCCTCGCGGCAGTCGCCAAATGTGCATGCAAGCATGCCCACTGGCTCGTTGCTCGCGGGAATAAACCGTTGAGTATGCTCATTGTTTCCAGCCCCCTTTCTTAGACATAGAAAAAGCACCTACCATTCGATAGATGCCCTTAAGAAACTTCTTTTTTCTTTTTACTTCTTATCCAATATATCCAGCAATTCCCGCGGCGTTACTACAAAAGGTTCCTTGGGAAAATGCTTAATGTTTCCCGTAACAAGATAAGCCCCATCATCCCGTTTCTCAAGAACGACCTCATAAAACGGAAGATCCTTCATATCCGGAAGAACTATTCCAGAAGGCAATGGACTAACCAGAATACCGTACTTTTCTATTGCTGAGAGCAGGCAATCTATCATGCCTGCGGAAAACCCAAACTTATTTCTGGACAGATCAACATTTTTCCCAAAACCTGAACCGTTGCAGCATCATCCTTGCTTGACAGCAACGCAGATACGAGCACATTTGTATCCATAACGGCGTAGCAAATCATTTATCTGCCTCCACCCGTGCGAGACTAATCTCCTTGTTTATGTCGTCCAGACTCATGTCAGAGATACCATTTTCTTTAGCTTGTGCCCGTAAAGCCGTAAAAGCCTGCATTGCTCCTTCTCTTGTAATATCTGTTTCCGGAGAAGAAATCTCAAATGGAATCCTTCGCTGTCGTACAACTGCCCTTGCAAAAACATTGATTGCCGTCGAAGCATTCATGCCAAATTCCTGACATAAAACATCAAACTGCTTCTTCAAAGCTTCATCCATTCGTACACTAAAAGTTGCCTGTGCCATATAAAAGCCCCCTTCCCATTTATTCTTAATCATAGTATACGCGAAAAGGTTCTAAATATCAACATCCGAAACACATTAGGTTCTCATTATTATCATTTGTGTTCAGAGTACCAAAGGACCTCTAATTTGAAGTTAATTTTCTGTTGCCCTAATTAAAATACCCCAAGAAAAGCAACTGTAGGACAAACTCTTGCATCATGGATTTTTATCTGCAGGAATTTTGTACGGATTCCTTTCAGCTGCGCTATATGCTTGTATCCAACTACTTTTCCGCGGTATACTTCACGCAAATTCCCATCTGTTTCAGCCCAAACGGAAAAACCTTCGATTCTCTGACTCATCTCTATATTTTCCTGCAGAATCAGATAATGAATTTCTGTTTCTTCTTCAAATTCGATGCCTATGGTACAGGAGGTAATCCCCTCCCTCGTAGAAAAATATTTGCCATATCCAGGCTCGCGGACATTTTCGATCTCAAACCCTTCCTTATAACTGTCAACAGCCAGTACCGCTTCCTCTACAAGATTTCTTTTGAATGCTTTCCGAAGAAATTCCCCAAGCTCCTTCAGCCTTTCCACATCCTCTTTCGCCAGCAATCCTTCCTTATTCGGGGGAATGTTTAAAAGAAAGGTTCCGTTCCCCCCTACCGAATGGAAATAAATCTGGGACAGCTCTTCCAGAGAACGAACCTTATCATCCTCTTCCTGATGATAGAACCATCCTGGACGGATAGACGTATTGACTTCTACCGGATACCAGATCAAGTCCGGCTCATCCTTCAAAAACTCTCTGCTGCCCAGATCCGCGTCACTAGAGGAAATCGTTCTTCTACGGAAAGAAAAATCCGTATCATCGGTCTGCTGGCTTTTATCTGCAATCATTTCCGTATCTCTCAAACGCGCCGGGACTACGCTCCACTCCGCATCCCGCGTATCACCGGCCTCGTTTCCGCACCATCTAATGTCAGGCCCGCATACATTGATACATGCATCTGGCTGCAGTTTCCGAATTACTTCATAATACCTTTCCCAATTATAGCACTGTCTCATGCCCCCTGCTCCTTCTCCGCAGGCGCCGTCGAACCAGACGTCAAAAACAGGACCATAATTCGTTAGAAGCTCCGTCAATTGATTTACAAAATAGTCGTCATATTCCTCTCCCCGCCCATACAATTCGCTGTTGCGGTCCCACGGAGAAAGATATACTCCGAACTTAATCCCAGCAGCCTGACAGGCATCCGCAACTTCCCGGACAATGTCTCCTTTTCCCCCTTTATACGGACTGGCTGCAACGGAATGTCTTGTATATCTGCTCGGCCACAGACAGAAGCCGTCATGATGCTTACAAGTCAAGATCAGACCTCTCATGCCCGCATCTTTAATTGCCGTTACCCACTGAGCCGCATCCAAATGATCCGGCGTAAATATTTCCGGGCTTTCCGTTCCGTCTCCCCATTCTTTTCCTGTATATGTATTTATAGTAAAATGAATAAACGCATAAAATTCTACTTTCTGAAACTCTACCTGCCGCTTGTCCGGACGTACACGGACCAGCCGCTCATCTTCCCTTCGTTCCATCCCAGGAACCATCTTCTCCTTTTCTTTTTTCTTCATATCCATCCCAAGAACCATCTTCTCCTTTTCTTTTTTCTCCATATGCTTGATGGCATACTCCCGCTTCATAGCTTCTTCCTTTGTCTGAAATTCTTCGCAATAGACAAGCTTCACCGGCCGCCTGGACTTGGTATACTTCGCTCCTGTCCCGGAATTATGTGCTTCCATCCGTCTCTCTATATTATTCGTCCACCCTGTATACAGGGTTCCATCCTTACAGCGCACCATATATGTATAATTCATCACAACTTCTCCAGATCTGTCTTATCTAATACCTTGTATTATATCACATCTTTTTGGTACATGAGTCCTTTAATCGACAGAAAAAACGCCGGAAACTTATCCCGACGTCTTTCCATTTTCATCATAGTATGCTCTTTTCCTGTGATCTTGCAGATCCTTTACTCCTCCAGGTACTCCACCGGATTGATCGGCTGTCCGTCTTTCCTCATCTCGAAGTATACATTGCACCCTTCAACGCTGTAGTATTTCGTCGGCTGGCTTACATAACCAAGCACGCTCTTGGCTTCCACGTAATCTCCTACCTTGACCGGAACCTCCTTAAGCTGTCCGTAGAACAGCTCGTATCCGTTACCGATATCCACGTTAACGGTCGTTCCCGTCTCGGCTGTCACATCGATAGATTTGACGATTCCTGTAGTACCGCAGAGTACCTGGTCGCCCTCTGCTCCTGAGATCACGACTGCCGGATTATACTTATACTGATCCAGTGTTGAGAAATACACCGTCTTGTCCATGCTGTAGCTCATAAGGACCGTGCCGTTCACCGGCCAGAGCAGTTTGCTGTCTTCACCAAAATTGACCGACATCCCGCTCCCTGCGGTACTCTGGGCATTTCCTCCGGCATTCGTTCCTGTTCCGGCGTCATTTTCTGTTCCGGCATCCGTATCTTCCGGCTCTGTCTCTGCCGGCTCCTCCGGCTCCTCTGGCTCATCCTGGTTCTTCACTACCAGATTATTGGCTTCTTCCGCCGGTTCCTTAGTCTCTTCATCTTTTGTTCGATCTTCTTCCACCCGTGCAAGCTCCGCCTTCTGCTGTGTACGTTTGTAGTCATTGAATGTATATGTTCCGACTATCGCGATCGCTGCTACAAAACATAATACCGCTGCAACGGTAGCACCTTTCATTTTCTGTGAAGGTTTTTGCCTTTTGTTCATCTTATCACCACCTCTGACTATATTTTTGCCAGATAGTGATAGACTTATTCTACGTCCAGTAATATTTCTGCGACTTCTTTTAACTCCGTTCCTTCATAAAAATATTGCAGGATCGTATCGTAGGTTTCTCCGTCTTTTGCCATCCGGTCGGCCGAATACTGGCTCATTCCCAGACCGTGACCTTCTCCTCTTGTCGTGATCCGTATCTGTCCGTTATATCGCTGCAGAGTAAAGCAGCCGGAAGCCAGATTATGATTGCTGCGAAATTCCTCGCCGCTGATATTCTCCTCGCCGACACGGACATTTAACACGTATCCTGCCGTATCTGTTTCCGTCACCTCCGCATCCATATCCTCCGCCATCACCGTCTGAATCTGCCTCTTCTCCTCTATATCATAAGGACATTCTACGATCTTCAGATACGGATAGGCGTCGCTTCCAAGCACCTCCTTTCCGTCCCGGGTACATCCGTTGCTCAGCCTGAAGAAAGGTGTCAGCGCAAGTTCTTCTTGGTAGAGCAGCACCATTCCTTCCGTACTCTTCCAGGCGTCCTCCATCTTACTGTAATATCTCGCGTATCTGGATCCCCAGGCGTCTTCCATCTGTTTCTGCGTCCAGAATCCTTCTTCCAGCACGGTATCCTTACCCGACTCCCTGATCTTGCGGTATACATCTGTACGGACCAGAACTGCCTGCGCTTTCAGCGCTTCTTTTTCATAAGATGCCGGTATCTCCTTTGCCAGTATGCCGATACAATACTCCTCAATCGGCATATCAACTTCCTTTTTGCCGCTTTTTACCCTCACACTGGTACTGTCCACATGAGAATACGCCGTGATGCTTGGACCATTTAAGAACACAGTGATCACATATGGCAGCAATATGATGATAATAAGATAGCATCCTAATTTTTTCAGTTTCAGCCGCATAAAAATACCCTCCCATACACTGTATGGAAGGGTAGGATGTTTTATGCATATATTTTATGATACACGGATCGTTTTGTGCTTATACACACGATCATCTTATTCCTCTGTCCTTGCCTCGATCGTCACCGGGTCCAGCTTCCAGATCTCTTCCACATATTCCCGGATCGTCCTGTCAGAAGAGAACTTGCCGCAGCATGCCGTATTCAGAAGAGCCATCTTCGCCCACCGCTCCTTATCGCGGTAAGCTTCCTCCACCTTCTCCTGCGCTTCTGCATAAGCCCGGAAATCCTTCAGGATAAAGTACATATCCGCACGGTCGCTGCCCTTCTTTACAAGAAGTGAGTTGTAAAGGTCGCGGTACATCTCCGAATTACCATTTGCATAGGTACCGTCTACCAACTGATCTACGACTCTGTGCACATCCTGGTCACTGTTATAGACATCCCACGGATTATATCCTCCGTGCTGCTCATAATTGATGACCTCGTCAGAGCTCAGACCGAAGATAAACGCATTCTCAATGCCGACCTCCTCTACGATCTCAACGTTGGCTCCGTCCATAGTTCCAAGCGTCGGCGCGCCGTTCAGCATGAACTTCATATTACCCGTGCCTGACGCTTCCTTGGAAGCCGTGGAGATCTGCTCGCTGACATCTGCCGCCGCGAAGATCCATTCTGCGTTGGATACACGGTAATCCTCGATGAATACCACCTTGATCTTCCCGTTGATGCTGCGGTCGTTATTCACCACATCGGCAACCGAGTTGATCAGCTTGATGATCTCCTTTGCCCGGATATATCCGGCAGACGCCTTCGCACCGAAGATAAATGTCCTTGGGAAGAAGTTCTTCTCTGGATGCTCCTTGATCTGATTATACAGATACATTACATGAAGTATATTCAAAAGCTGGCGTTTATATTCGTGAAGCCTCTTCACCTGCACGTCAAAGATAGATCTCGGATCCACTTCGATTCCGTTATGCTTCTTAATGTATTCTGCCAGACGTTCTTTGTTCTTATACTTGATATCCATGAACTCCTTAAGAGACGCCTCGTCATCTGCATACTTCTTAAGCCCTGACATCAGCGACAGATCCGTGATCCAGTCCTTGGTCCCAAGCTTCTCTGTCACCCAGTCGGCAAGCAGCGGATTGCCGTGCATCAGGAAACGCCTCTGAGTAATACCGTTGGTCTTATTGTTGAACTTCTCCGGCATAAGCTGATAGAACTCTTTTAACTCCTGGTTCTTAAGGATCTCAGTATGGAGCCTTGCCACACCATTGACAGAATATCCCGCCACGATCGCAAGATGCGCCATCTTCACCTGACCGTCTCTTAAGATCGCCATCTTCCTTACCTTATTCTCATCTCCCGGGTAAGTCTTCCGAATATGCTCAACAAATCTCCGGTCGATCTCCTGGATGATCTGATATACTCTCGGAAGCAGCCTTGAGAACAGATCGACCGGCCACTTCTCCAGCGCTTCCGCCATGATGGTATGATTCGTGTAAGCACAGGTCTTCTTGGTGATCTCCCATGCCTCCTCCCATCCAAGGCCTTCCTCGTCAAGCAGGATCCTCATCAGCTCCGCTACCGCTACCGTCGGGTGAGTATCGTTCATCTGGATCGTCATCTTCTCATACAGCTTCTTAATATCGTCATGGCCTCTCTTATACTTGGCAACTGCTGCCTGAAGGCTTGCAGATACGAAGAAATACTGCTGCTTCAGCCTAAGTTCTTTTCCTGCATAGTGATTATCATTCGGATACAGGACTTCTACAATATTCTTCGCCAGATTCTGCTGTTCAACAGCCTTATGGTAATCGCCGCGGTCAAAGGATTCCAACTGGAAGTCAACGATCGGCTCCGCATCCCAGATACGCAAGGTATTGACAACATGATTATTATAGCCGACGATCGGATAATCATACGGAACAGCCTTAACCGATTCATAGTTCTCCTGTACAAAACGGATCTTGCCTTCATCATCGTATTCTACACGAATATTTCCGCCAAAACGTACTTCTTTCGCATATTCCGGTCTTCTGAGTTCAAAAGGATTGCCGTTCACAAGCCAGTTATCCGGCGTCTCTACCTGATAACCGTCCTTGATCTTCTGCTTGAACATACCGTAGCGATAACGGATACCGCATCCATATGCCGCATATCCCAGGGATGCCAGTGAATCTAGGAAGCAGGCCGCCAGACGTCCAAGTCCGCCGTTTCCAAGCGCCGGATCCGGCTCCTCATCCTCCAGCAGATTCAGGTTCATGCCCATCTCCTCCAGAGCTTCCTTCACCTCTGTATAGGCAGTCATATTGATCAGGTTGTTGCCAAGCGCCCTTCCCATCAGGAATTCCATGGACATATAATAGACGATCTTCGGATCATCCTTCTCATACTGCTTCTGTGTCGCGATCCAATCGTCAATGATCGCTTCCTTCACGGCATAGGAAACTGCCTGATACAACTCCTGCTGTGAGACCTCGTCGATCTCCTTGCGGAACAGATGCTTCACATTCTGCTTTACTTCCTTCTTAAATGCCTCTTTCTCAAATCTCGGATTATACATGTTACCTACCTCTTCCTTATTTTATTTCCTCTCTACTCCAAGCGTTACATCCTCGCCGTTGATCTTCCATTCCTTCACATAACCGGCGGGCGCCGCCTTTGTAACCTTAAGCGCAAGCGTTTCATCCCCAATAGTATCTGTATTTGCAGCAAATATTGTCTCGGCCTTTTCGGTTCCCTCGTAAGTGATCTCGATCTTATCCATCACCTCGAAGCCTGCTTCCTTACGCATCGTCTGCACCTTGCTGATGATCTCTCTCACAAATCCTTCTTCAAGAAGCTCCCCGGACAGATTCGTATCCAGTACGACAGTAATACCGTTATCGTTCTCAGATACATATCCCTCCATCTGTGCACTCTCGATCAGCAGGTCTTCCCTCAGAAGCTCAACCTCCTGTCCGTCAATATCTAATTTCAAAACATCCGCAGCATTCAATTCATCCATGGCCTTATTGCCGTCGATCGTCCCCAGCGCTGCCCTGATGCCGTTTAACATTTTACCATATTTCGGCCCAACTGTCTTTAGTTGAGGTTTAAAAGAATAGGTTGTAAAATCGCGTACTTCTTGTGTAAATGTTATAGTTTTTACGTTCAGCTCATCTCTTACGATCTCCTGATAGAATTCCGGGAGGTCAAAATCAGCCTTCACATACATCTGTCCAATGGGCTGACGGTTCTTGATGTTCGCCGTATTCCTGCACGCACGGCCCATAACGACCAGCTTAAGCACCTGATCCATATTGGCCTCCAGCTCCTTATCGATCCAGGCCTCATTCACCTTCGGGAAATCACACAGATGGATACTCTCCGCCGCACCTGTGTCGATACTCCTTACCAAATTCTGGTAGATATCCTCCGTCATGAACGGGATCATCGGCGCCGCCGCCTTGCTTGCCTCCACAAGCGCCGTATAGAGCGTCATATAAGCATTGATCTTATCCTGCTCCATTCCCTTAGCCCAGAAGCGCTCGCGGCTTCTTCTTACATACCAGTTGCTCATATCATCCACAAAATCCTGCAGAGCCCTTGCCGTCTCTGGAATCCTGTAATTCTCAAGATGGCTGTCCACATCCTTGATCAGCGTGTTGAGCCTGGACAGAAGCCACTTATCCATAACCGATAATTTGTCATATTCCAACGAATATTTTGTCGCATCGAATCCGTCGATATTAGCATACAATACGAAGAATGCGTAAGTATTCCACAATGTTCCCATGAACTTGCGCTGTCCTTCCACAACGGCCTTCCCGTGGAAACGGTTCGGCAGCCACGGCGCGCTGTTCACGTAGAAATACCACCGGATCGCATCTGCACCGTATTTCTCCAGCGCGTCAAACGGATCCACCGCATTCCCCTTGGACTTGCTCATCTTCTGCCCCTTCTCATCCTGCACGTGGCCCAGCACGATAACATTCTTATAAGGCGCCTTGTTGAAGATCAGCGTAGAGATCGCAAGCAGGGAGTAGAACCATCCGCGGGTCTGGTCCACCGCCTCGGAGATAAAATCTGCCGGGAACTGCTTCTCGAATAATTCCTGATTCTCGAACGGATAATGAAGCTGCGCGAACGGCATCGCGCCGGAATCAAACCAACAGTCAATCACTTCCGGAACACGGTGCATCTCCTTGCCGCATACCGGGCACTTGATCGTCACTTCGTCAATATACGGGCGGTGCAGTTCGATATCCTCAGGACAGTTATCCGACATCTCCCTAAGCTCTGCGATACTTCCAACCGAGTGCTGATGTCCGCACTCACACTCCCAGATATTCAGCGGAGTACCCCAGTAACGATTCCTGCTGATGCCCCAGTCCTGTACATTCTCAAGCCAGTCTCCGAAACGGCCCTTGCCGATATTCTCCGGGATCCAGTTGATCGTATTGTTATTCGCGATCAAGTCCTGCTTCACATCGGTCATCTTGATAAACCAGGACTCGCGCGCATAGTAGATCAGCGGAGTGTCGCATCTCCAGCAATGCGGGTAGCTGTGCTCGAAGTTCGGCGCTGAGAATAGCTGCCCCCTCGCCTCCAGATCCTTCAACACCTCCGGGTCCGCCTTCTTGACAAATAATCCGGCAAACGGAGTAGACTCTGCCATATTACCCTTCTCATCGACAAGCTGCACGAACGGCATGTTGTATTTCCTGCAGACCTTCGCGTCATCCTCACCGAATGCAGGCGCAGTATGAACCACTCCGGTACCGTCCGTCAAAGTAACATACTCGTCACAGATCACATAGAACGCCTTCTTATGCTGATTCGCGATCCCGTCTGCGGCACACTGATACAGCGGTTCGTATTCCTTGTATTCCAGATCCTTCCCCTGGTACGTCTCGATCACCTCATACGCGCTCTCTCCCTCCTTCGCCAGAGGTCCAAGCACCGTATCAAGAAGCGCTTCTGCCATGTAATAGGTATATCCGTCGATACATCTGACCTTAGCGTAAGATTCAACCGGGTTGACACAGAGTCCAAGGTTCGACGGCAGTGTCCACGGCGTTGTCGTCCATGCAAGGATATATGCATCCTCGTCCTTCACCTTGAAACGCACGATCGCGGAACGTTCCTTCACATCCTTGTACCCCTGCGCTACTTCCTGCGCTGAGAGAGGCGTACCGCACCGCGGGCAGTAAGGTACGATCTTGAATCCCTTATACAGCAGTCCCTTATCCCAGATCTGCTTAAGCGCCCACCACTCGGACTCGATAAATTCATTGTGATAGGTAACGTAAGGATTCTCCATATCCGCCCAGAAACCAACCGTCCCGGAGAAATCCTCCCACATGCCCTTGTATTTCCACACGCTCTCCTTACACTTGTCGATAAACGGCTCCAGACCATACTCCTCGATCTGCTCCTTGCCGTCAAGCCCCAGAGCCTTCTCAACCTCTAACTCCACCGGAAGTCCGTGGGTATCCCAGCCGGCCTTCCTTGGTACTTCGTACCCCTTCATCGTCCGGTATCTTGGAATCATATCCTTGATGACACGGGTCAGCACATGGCCGATGTGGGGCTTCCCATTGGCTGTCGGCGGACCGTCGTAGAACATGTAGAGGTCACTGCCTTCCCTCTCCTTCATGCTCTTCTCGAAGATGTGGTTCTCCTCCCAGAACTTCTCGACAGCCTTCTCACGGTCGACAAAATTCAAATCAGTTGAAACCTTCTTGTACATAAAAACCTCCTTCTGGGGACAAAACAAACTGTAATTAAACTGCGTCCCGAATTAAAAAATGTGGTATACCCTTAATGACAAAAAAACTCCCATCCTGAATAGGACGGAAGCTGCGCTCACGTTTATAAACCACCTAAACATACCATCATATGCCTTCCCTGTAACGGAGGACTCCCGTCAGTATCTACTTGACTTTTCTATCATACTTCTTCAAATATCATAAACAAGAATCTTTCGACAACTGCAGCTCAGAAGTGATATTCGAACATATCTTACTTGCACCGGGCTTCCACCATCCCCGGCTCGCTGTTTCGTTCTGATATGATCTACTGTCTTCGTCATTGCTTTTTGTGTGTTTCCTATTATAGTAAAAAACCCCTTGAATCGTCAAGAGTTTTTTCTTTTTTTACGTTTTCTTTTCCTTCTGACCGAGACCACTGCCGTCAGGACGATCATCAATATTACAAGCAGCGCCCCTGCCCCGCCGAGAATACACTTCTCTGTAAATGACTTTTCCTGAAGGAAATCCAGAACTCCCGATAAACCTTTTTCGTCCCTGGAATCCGCCTCTCCTTCGGCTTTGCTGTCCTCCGTCTGCGGCGGTATCTCTTCTTCTTCCGGAGACGCGCTGAGCATATCCATATACGACTGGCTAAGCGCTATCCTGGCGCTGCCCAGGAGATTCCCTCCGTAACGGTACTCGATCGTACCTTCGCCTACGCTCTCGCTGTCTGGTATGATCTCCCTCTCCAGATCCCCGAAGTCCACGCCGTTCGGCAATATGATCCGGGTATCCGCATCCGGCGCGTTCAATACCTCTGCCACATCTTCCGAAGACTCATTCTCTGCGACCGACGCCTTGCCAAAATTCGTAAATGCATACTCCAACAGATTCTTAGTATCAGGGTAAATATTCACTCCATGTGTCTTAAGAACCACGCACACTAACTGCATACTGCCGTTATCCGCCATGGTAACCAGCGTTGACAGGGCATCGCTCGTATACCCTGTCTTGCCGCCGATCGCATATTCATAATAATTAGGATCTCCCTCAACTAACATCTTATGGTGCTGCTGGAAAATATGCTCCTCCGTCGTCTCCGACGCCGGAATCGTATACTGGTATGTCTGGGCGATCTGGAAGAATTCCGGGTGCTTGAACATCTCCCGCCCGATCAGCGCCATATCTCTGGCACAGGTATAATGATTCGGGTCGGGTAGTCCGCTTGTATTGGTAAAATTAGAATTCACACCGCCAAGCTCCCGGCATCTGACATTCATCTGCTCTACGAACCAATCGTAATCAAAACCCGCATTCCTGCCCACATTGTCCGCGACTGCATACGCCGCCTCATTCGCCGAGGCAAGAAGCGTCGCGTACAACGCCTGTTCCAGTGTGATCTGATTCCCCTCTTTCATACCGATGGACGAATCTCCCGGCTCCAGAAATGCCACACAGTCATGTGTAAATACCACCGGATCCGCAAACTGTCCATACTCCAGCGCCACCAACGAGGTCAGTATCTTGGTAATACTTGCCGGATAGAACTGTGCGTCTATGTTCTTCTCATACAGCACTGCCCCAGTCTCAACATCCATGACGATCGCAGCCTCTCCGTATGTTCCCGGTCCCTTCGGCCATCCCTCGGCCTCATTAGACTCCACCGGCATCGCATAGACCGCGTCAAGCTCCTGCTTAAGCTTCTCTTCTTCCGTCAGTTCTTCTGGATCGCCTTCTCCATCCTGAGCGGGCTGTCCCGCTTCACCGGGCTGCCCGGCCTCACTGGCCGGAACCTCGGTAGCGCGAACCGTTATACCAAAGGCTGCAGACAGTACAACTATCAGGACTGCTGCCAGCAATCGCTTACATTGTCTCATTTCTCGCATCCTCCAGACACCGCCTGTACATTTCTATAATACATCCTTCTTCTTCAGATAATAGAAGCCGAATGCAGGGATATTCACCCCTCTTGCTTCCATTTCCTTACCAGATATCAGATCGACATACATACCGTCGTCTTCATTGATCCACGCCGTCTTGTCATACTCGCTGAAATTGAACAATCCAATCAGCTTTTCTCCTTCAAAATATCTTCCGATACTCAAAACCCCTGATTCCCAGGTGTCGATCGTCCATGCATCCGCATTGGATACAAATACCTTCTCAGACTTACGGATCTGCTCTAACTGTCCAAGCCTTCGGAATACCTTGCTCTCCACCGTATCCGGATCTGCAATATTGGGGGCAAGGTCCCACCGCATAGCTCCTCTGTGGATATAACGGGAATCCTCAGCCTTGTTCGGGTTTTCCTTATATGTGTAATCATTTACCTGACCGATCTCATCACCGCTGTAAAGCACCGGGATTCCAGACTGCATGAACATATATGCATGAAGCATGATATCCTTGTCAATGGCCTTCTCCATAGCCTCCTCGTCCTGTTCAAATCCGGCCTTCTCAATACCGCACATAGAAGCTGTCGTTCCGCAGAATCTAGCGTCGCCTGTGACTGGGTCTGCATTATACAGTTCCCCGCGGCTTGTGCTGTCACCCACATATCCCTGGAAATAATCATTCAGGTATTGCTTATGCGGACGCTCTCTGAGTCCTTCCTTCTCCAGAGACGCATAATCCAATCCCCATCCAATGTCGTCATGGCAGCGCAGATAATTCAGGAATACATATTCCTTCGGCAGGCTGTTGACAATATCAAGCTGCTGACGCAATAATCCCACATCCCTGGTCGCCACGGTATGCCACGTGGTTGCCATCGTGGTAACATTATATAACATATGGCACTCCGGCTTCTCTACCGTTCCAAAATACGGAACCACCTTCTCCGGCTCCATAACTACCTCTCCGAGAAGCAGCACACTCGGACATACGATCTCACTGATCATACGCATCATGCGGACGATCGTATGTACCTGCTTAAGATTCCTGCAGGAAGTATTTAACTCCTTCCATATATACGGAACCGCATCGATCCTGATAATGTCAATTCCCTTGTTCGCAAGATACAGGAAATTATACATCATCTCATTAAATACTCTGGGGTTCTTATAATTCAGATCCCACTGATACGGATAGAAGGTCGTCATAACAAAATGCTCCGCATCCGCAAGCCATGTAAAATTCCCCGGCGCTGTCGTCGGAAATACCTGCGGCACAGTCTTCTCATACTCTGCCGGGATCGAATAATTATCGAAGAAGAAATACCTGCTCATATACTCTCCGACTCCCTGGCGGGCCTTCTTCGCCCACTCATGATCCTCAGACGTATGATTCATGACAAAATCCATACATACATTGATGTTCTTCTTGTGGCATGCCGCTGTAAGGCTCTCTAAGTCCTCCATCGTACCGAGCTTCTCCTGTACCTTTCGGAAATCTGCCACCGCATATCCGCCGTCAGAACGGCCTTCCACCGTGTCCAAAAACGGCATCAGATGAACATAATTCACATTGCTCTTCTCAAGATATTCAAGCTTATCTTCCACACCCTTCATATTACCGCCGAAGTTATCGATATAGAACATCATTCCGAGCATATCGTTCTGCTTATACCAATCCGGGCACTCCTCCCGCTTAAGATCGATCTCTTTCAGTTCTTCGTTACGCTCTTCATAAAAACGATACAGATTATCGCTCAGCTCCGCAAACATCGAACTATTGCCATATAATTCCATATAAAGCCATTTCAGCTCATCCAGGTGCTTCACAAACCTCTTCTCAAATGTTGCACGGTCGAGCGCCTTCTTCTCAGCTTCCTCTGCGGCTTTCTTGGCTGCTGCTTCTTCTGCTTTCTTAACTGCTGCTTCTTCTGCTTTCTTAACTGCTGCTTCTTCTGCAGCCTTCTTAGCGGCCTCTTCTTTTGCAGCTTTCTTGGCTGCTGCTTCTTCCGCGGCCTTCTTAGCGGCCTCTTCTTCTGCGGCTTTCTTGGCGGCCTCTTCCTTAGCGGCAGCTTCTTCTGCAGCTTTCTTGGCGGCCTCTTCTTCTGCAGCTTTTTTTGCAGCTTCTTCTGCGGCCTTTTTAGCTTCTTCTTCCGCGGCTTTCTTGGCTGCAGCTTCTTCTGCTTTCTTAGCTGCGGCTTCTTCTTCCGCGGCCTTCTTGGCGGCCTCTTCTTCTGCAGCTTTTTTTGCAGCTTCTTCTTCCGCGGCCTTCTTAGCGGCAGCTTCTTCTTCCGCAGCTTTCTTGGCGGCTTCTTCCTCTGCTTGCTTCGCTTCTTCTGCTTTCTTGGCGGCTTCTTCCACGGCCGTCTCAATCTCTTCGCCTATATCCATTGACTCTATTACCGCCTCCGTTTCCTGGGCTTCCACTCCAGCATTTTCCAACTTCTCTTCCGGCTTCACGTTCTGTTCACCCAAGCTCTGTTTTGTCACATTCTGCTTTGTTGCAGTCTTCTTACGATCTTTTCTTGATTTCTTTGCCATAAGTATTACCCCATTCCACATTTTTTATCATATATCGTTTCTAAATATACAACAACCATATTATACTAAAATTACCGGAAAGTGTAAAGTATCAGTAACAGGGCTGCCAGTCTGAATTGATACAATAACAAGGACAATAACAAGGGAACGAAATGACTCTTGCCGATCATCCCGTTCCCCTGTTATAATTATCTGCGGTATTTCCAATCCTTCTCATCAAGTTCATTCAGAACTTTAACTACATGCTCTACAATGGCGTCATTCATCATCTTACCCTTCTCGGCAGTCGCCTTTGTCGCATCCCCGGTCTGTGCCGTATCCGTCAATTCCGAAAAGTCCCACTTGATCTCTACTTCATCCGGGAGATCCGGTACAACGCACGTTGCAAGCTTTGGCTCACACCAATCAGGAAACAGATGGTACGCAATAGATGTCTCACCTTCTCCGGCATGTCCAAGTCCTCCCCACACCTCAAAAGTATCCTTCGGAAGGAGATTACCTGCGGCTACCCACCACTGCGTCAGGGATGCTATCTGAACCTCCGGATATACTTCTTTGATTTTCCTAGAAGCAATCTCAATAGGAGCAATATTCCCGTCATGCCCGTTCATCAGGAAAATGCGCGTGATCCCATTGCGGACTACAGACTCGATAATATCATAGATCACTGCAGTCGTTGTATCATAACTCAGCGTCAGGGAAAATGGGAAGGAATCGTAATGTGCGCTGTAGCCTACCGTGACAGGCGGCAGCACCAGCATTCCCTCAACCCGGTCAGCAATCTGTTTCGATAATTTATAGGATACCAGCGTATCACAGCCCTCCGCAATGTGCGCGCCGTGAGCCTCGCATGAACCGATAGACAGAATAGCTTTTGTAAAGTTACCTTCTTTTACCTGATGTGCAGTCATTTTCCAAAGTTCATTCATCATATACATATCATCCTTTCTTGAAATAATAATATCAATGTAAATAAAGACGTTTTTCTACTACCTGGATCTGGTCAACAGTTATCCGTCTGGCCTGCTCCAGGTCACGTTTCTTCAGCGCCTCTGCTATTTGAACGTGCATATCCAAAGATCTTCCCAGATTAGTGCGTCCATCCATGGCAAGATCCCGCCGCAATTGATTCAACACGCCTTGCAGCGCAGAAATCAAATAAGTGTTCTTAGAGAGCTGTGCAATGGATAGATGAAAACTTACATTGAGATCATTGTATTTGTTATAAAAATCTTCGTCATCAATATCAATTTTCTTATGAGCCAATTCAACAATCTGCCCCAATTCTGAATCAGATGCATAACGTATCGCCCATTCTACGGCGCCGCATTCCAGAATACCGCGGAAATAACAGAGATTCGACAATTCTATAAAAGAGAGCTGCTTGATAATGTAGCCCTTGCGGGGAATCTTTACCAGCAGGCCCTCCTGACACAGACAATTCAAAGCCTCTCTTGCAGGAGTCTTGCTGACATCAAACTTATGCGAAATCTCAGATTCCGTAATAAACTGACCTGACTCATAGACACAATTTGTGATATCTTCTCGAAGCTTTTCCAGAACAGCTATTGCTCTGGAGGTTTCAGCAGTGATAGCACGATTCATAGTTTTTCTCCCTGGATTATGTATGGTATGTGATATTTGAACTATTTTTATTATATCTGCCATATTTAAAAGATACAATATTGCAATATTCACAAAATATATTGTCTAAAAAATATGGAATTTCTATTAAATTGTCGAAAATATACATTTTTATTGACAATTATTTTGTCAAATATTATAATTAGAATATCAGTGATATATCACAGATATTCCATAAGAATCCACTCGATTATTATGATGATATTTGAACAGAAATCAAAGAACCCGCGGCAGTCGCCAAATGTACATGCAAGCATGCCCGCTTGGCTCGTTGCCCGCGGAAATAAATGATCGAAAAAGGAGGTATCTGGAATGAGCCAGGTTGAAGAGAAAAAAATTGTGACTGATACAACTGGACAAGATGGAGAATTTATGTTGGAACCTGTACCTATGTCTAAGCGGCGTTCTACACGCAGCCAGATCATGGTATGGATCGGATTCGGATATGCTGTAACCGGACTTATTGTCGGCGGAACCTTAGGAGGCTATGGAAATAGCGGAGGCCTTCCGCCTATGCAGGCTTTTTGGGCGATATTTCTTGGTATGGGCTCACTGTTTCTGATTACTTCTTTTCTGGGGATCGCAGCACAGAAAACAGGACTGAACCTCTCTCTGCTGTCCCGTTATTCATATGGAAGTAAAGGATTTGTCGTTCCGATGATCGTTATGGCTTTGCTGACGCTGGGGTGGTTTGCAAGTATTCTAGGCATGATCGGAGATATATGGGGAGCGTTTATCGGCAATCCTTCAGGAATAATCGTATTTGACCCTGTGAAATTCGGATTCGAAGGTATTGCACCGATCACTTTAGAGGTATTTCTTCTTTGCATTATCTGGGGAGCTGTATTTACATTTACTGCAATCAAAGGAATGGGCGCTATTGAAAAAATTGCAGACATATGCGCGCCTCTGATCATGATCGTAGCGATCGTAGTTGGCGTGATCTTTGTCACACAGAGCGGAGGAGTCTCCACATTTTTGAATAAGGCATCAAGCCTTGGAGGACTTGGACTTGGAAATGGAATCACAGCAGTTGTGGGAAGCTGGATTGCCGGCGCAGTTATGGGTGTGGACTTATTCCGATTTAATAAAAATGTAAAAGCTGTTTTCTGGTGCGCTGCATCCTGCTTCATCTTCACTAATCCGATCCTCAACGTAGTCGGATATATTGGCGCCGTGCATATCGGAGAATATAATTACGTGATCTGGATGCTGGGTGTGAATCTGCTTGTGGCTCTGTTGGGTGTGTTTGTGTGGACAACGGCTTTATGGACCACCGATAACAGCGAGCTTTACTGTAACGCACTGTACACCGGACCTTCATTGGATGCATTCGGAATCCATGTAAGCAGAAAGAAATTAGTTGCTGTGTGCGGTATTCTGGGAACACTCTTAGGTGCGCTTGCATTCTACCAGTTATTTTTTGCCGATTTCATCAATGTGCTCGGTTCTATGGCGCCGCCGCTGTGTGCTCCTATTCTGGCAGATTATTTTGTCATAGGAAAGCGGAAAAATAAAAAATACAGCACTGAACTCTTGAACAAGCATCCGGCAGTCCGTTGGGCAGGCGTCGTCTCTTTCGCAATCGGAGCGATCCTGGGGTATGTCTTCCAGTATATCGTCCCGCTGCCTTATGGACTTCCCGCAGGCCTGTTTGCAATGGTCGTATCCTTCATAATTTATATTCTGATTTACAATCTGACCCCTGATGCAAGAATCGATGATAAAATGGTAAAAGAAATTTAACCTGGATTTATAAGGAGAGGATATGGTTTAATATCGATCCTCTCCGGCATTGGAGGCAGAGATGAAAAAGGTATTGTTATTGACGACAGGGGGGACCATTGCCTCAAGACCGACGCAACAAGGCTTAATCCCTGATATCACTTGTCAGGACATTATTCAGATGCTTCCTGTACCGCGGGATAACTTTTTAATAGACAGCAGGGATATATTCAGTCTGGACAGTTCAAATATACAGCCGGAAGAGTGGCAGTTCATGGCTGAGATCATCGCAGAAGCGCTGCCTCATTACGATGGCATTATCATTACACATGGAACGGATACCATGGCCTATACAGCCTCCGCTCTCAGCTATATGCTGCAGAATTTGGATAAGCCCATAGTCCTGACCGGAGCGCAGGTTCCGATCGAGCAGATGTTCACGGATGCAAAAATGAATCTGCAAGTCGCATTTGCCGCTGTGAATATGGAACTCCCCGGTGTTATGATCGCATTTAACGGAAAAATCATAAACGGATGCCGTTCGGTAAAAGTACGGACTCTGGGATTTGACGCTTTTGAGAGTATCTCTGCTCCTTATATGGGCGAAGTTTTTGCAGATGGAATACACATAGGAAGTAAAAATGCCCTCAGTGCAGAGAAAAGGATGTTCAAACTAAAAAACTCTCTCTGTACGGATGTATTTTTACTGAAACTGATCCCCGGTACAAGCCCGGATATCTTTGACTGGCTGCAGCAGAAGCACTACCGCGGAATTGTGATAGAAGCTTTTGGTATGGGCGGCACACATTTTGAACGCAGAAACCTGATCCCAAAATTAAAAAAACTTGTTGCAAATGATGTAAGTGTCGTTGTATGCAGCCAATGCCTTTATGAAAAAAGCGACTTGTCTCTGTACGAGGTGGGTCGCCGGCTCCTGGAATGCGGTGTGATACCCGGAAGAGATATGACAACGGAGGCGATTGTTACAAAATTAATGTGGGCATTGGGGCAGACACAGAATCCAACGGAAGTAAGGCAGATCTTCGATACTAATTATGCCGGCGAGGTTACGCTGTAATTCACAAAAATGGTACACACTAAAGAAAATGAAAAAGACACAGTCTCAATATCAAAAATTGAACTATGTCTTTTTTAAATTGACTTGGTTTTACATCTTCTCTATCTGCCTTCATACTTTCTTTGCCAGAATATCTTCCTATTCATCTTCATCATACCCCAATTCTATCCATGAACTATAGAAATATAAAGAATCATCTGATTCATGGCCTGTTATTATAATTTTTTCAATATATGTCCATCTAATTGTAATAAATTCAGCTTTCGTTCGCATCCCTAAAGTAAAAGGCATATTGCCGCATATTTCTCTTACCAAATATAATTCTAAATTACAATTCAGAATAAAACCTCTTAAGAAGACTCATTTCTGTCTGTCGTAACTGCAAACCAGCAAATAATTCACCCGATTTTTCACTCAAAGAGAACTTAAAAAGGCATAGTCTCGATTACCGTATCGGACTATGCCTTGAAAACATGGAGCATATGGGATTCGAACTCCCAATTCCCCTGATAAATACTTTATCATCAGCTATTTACGCTAGAGATCCTCACCTCCTAGATACTTACAAGAATTTCTTTTCTTTTTCCATCGCCAATTTATCGCCGTTATTTTTTGTAATCCTTATCCTGCCTGTCATAATCTTCCAATGCAACGCTGTAATCTAACTATTATAAACACCGCCATCTTTTTAAAGATACTTTTTAGAAGCTTCTGGACTCAGGTTATACTGCTGTTGAATCTTAACCAAAATTGTCTGCAACGGAATATTTAACTCCTTTAACAGATTAACTGTTCCTCTGATCCCTTCTTCTCTTCCTTCTTCTCTTCCCTTTTCTTCTGCTTCTTCCCAGATTTCCTGCTCTCTCATTAACAAAGTCACGTATTCCAACCTCCATTCTTTACTTGCTTTTACCTGCGCTACCCTATCTTCAACCTCTCTTACAAAAGGATTATCACTCTTTTCACCGTTTACATATTTAAGAAATTCTCTTAATTCCTCATTCTCTGCATTAATATAATCCTTCGCATTAAAAAATATCTTTTTCGCCCCATCATCCAACTTCAATTCTTTATCCTCTATACAATAATTCTCAAATGTATATTGGGCTTTTCCTTGATGAAACGGGTCAAATGTACAGATAAATATTACATAGCTTTCTTTCAGCTTCTTATAGTTTTCACCTTTCTCTATAGTATTCAGATCTATCATCCCTTGATAGTAACGGCTTCTTTTCGGCAGATTCCTCTTATTTGTCGTCTGCATTTCCAAATTAAAGACTCTGTTTCCCTCTTCGATATATACATCTAAACGTACGCTCTTTGCATCCTTTTCAATATCAATCGCCTTCTGCTCTTCCAAATATACGATATCTCTAATCTTGGTTTGAAGCAGTCTCTCAAGGAGCTTCTTACAGATTTCCTTATCCCGCATAACCTTTGCAAACATAAAATCATCTTTTATCTCTAGCTCTTCCCATGTTTTGATTACTTCGTGCTTCTCCATTAGCATTTGTCTCCTTTATATTATATTACCACGTCTTATAATTTTACTCAATCTAAAATAGTTCTCGAAATCTATGTACCTCGTTCCCTGTTTCCCCGGACTTTCCTTTCCCTCTTCACCACACTTTTTTAGCAAAGAAAATAAAAAAGACATAGTCCCAATAACTAAAATTGAACTATGCCTTGAAAACATGGAGCATATGGGATTCGAACCCACGGCCTCAACAATGCGAATGTTGCGCGCTCCCAACTGCGCTAATGCCCCATAAGCAGATTATACCACGAATTCTCGGAAAATAAAAGAAAAACTTTTAATTGATTCTCCTTCTTTCAAGTAGTATACTAAACACATTAATAAGCAAACTAGGAGGATGTTATACATGAACAAAAAGACAATATTATATTCCATATTGTTGTTCATCCTATGCAGCATCCTTTCTTGCGGCTGCGGCGGCGGACAGGAAAGCAATGCGGCTGAGTCCGGCGGCGGCAGTAAGAATGGTAAGAACACCGCCGATAAGGATTCTGGCCCGCTTAGAGATAACACCCCCAAGGTATTGAGTCCGGCGGCTGACGGAATCGTCTCATACGGCTCCGACCTTGTAACCATTGACGCATCCCACACAGACCAGGGATATGCTATGGTTCAGTATCGCGGAACCAATCCCAAAGTCAAACTGCAGATTGCAGCGCCCGGTGATATTACCTACACATATCTGCTGTCACAGAGCGGAGAATTCGAGACATTCCCTCTGGCAGCGGGGAATGGAGTTTATTCCTTTACTGTCTATGAGAATGTAGAAGGAGATATGTACTCGGTAGCATATACTGCTGATTTTGACGCGGCGATTTCAGATGAATTCCTGCCGTTCCTGTACCCGAACCAGTATGTGTCCTTCACATCCGATTCTCAGGCCGTTGCCAAGGCCAAAGACCTTGCATCCGAAGCTCATTCTGACCTGGATGTGGTACGCGAGATCTATCACTATGTGATCAAGAATGTAACCTACGATACCGATAAGGCCAAGAATGTGGCCTATGGTTATCTCCCTGATGTAGACGACACGCTGAAGACCGGCAAGGGTATCTGTTTTGACTATGCCGCTTTGATGTCTTCCATGCTCCGCTCCCAGGGCATTCCTACCAAGTTAGAAGTCGGTTATGCCGGCGAGGCTTATCATGCCTGGATCAGTACCTATATCAACGGTACCGGATGGATCGATGACATTATCGAATTCGACGGCACTTCCTGGAGCCTGATGGACCCAACATTTGCCGCCAGCACGAACAGCAAAGGCTTAAAAGAATACATCGGCGACGGTTCTAATTACGTTTTAAAATATTCTTACTAGAGAAAGGAGTTCATATGGCAACACTAACCCCCTTATCTAACACAGAGATCGCATCCTTCTGTTCACAGATGGCAATGGTACTGCATTCCGGTATCTCTGCCATGGAAGGAATCTCTCTGATGCTGGAAGAAACATCCGATGAAGAAGAGACTAATCTTCTTAAGCTCATGGATGATACTTTACAGTCAACCGGAAGCTTTCACGAGGCGCTCGTCTCCACTGAGGCATTTCCTGACTATATGCTGCACATGGTACAGATCGGTGAATATACCGGGAAGCTTGATGAGGTCATGGACGCATTGACTTCCCACTATGAGCGCGAAGCTTCCATTTCCCAATCTATTAAGAATGCCGTAACCTATCCTCTTATCATGGTTTTCATGATGCTGTTGGTGATCCTGGTATTAATGACGAAGGTAATGCCTATCTTCAATCAGGTATTCCAGCAGCTCGGAAGTGAGATGACCGGATTCTCCAAAGCAATCCTCGATTTTGGAATCACTATCAATAATTATTCGGTGATCCTGATTGCTGTAATTGTTTTGTTCGTTATATTGATCCTATATTTTACAAGGACGAAGAAGGGACGTAATTCTTTTGCTTCCTTTACATCCAGATTCGCATGGACCAGATCTTTCTCTGAGAAGCTTGCCGCCTGCCGGTTTGCAAGCGGGATGGCTCTGACCCTGAGCAGCGGAATGAGCCCGGAAGAAAGCCTGAATCTTGTAACCGGACTGATCCATAACGACAGCTTCACAGGCAAATTAAATTCCTGCCGGGAATCTCTTGACAAGGGTGAGGATTTCTCCAGATCTCTGCTGGATGCAGGCGTATTCTCCGGTATCTATGCACGTATGACTTCTATCGGTTCTAAGACGGGTGTTCTCGATGAAGTAATGCAGGAGATTGCCGACAAATACCAGGAAGAGATCGACCAGAAGTTCACCAATATGATCGCAACCCTTGAACCGACGCTGGTAATCATCCTTTCTCTGATCGTTGGTATGATTCTTCTGTCGGTAATGCTTCCGCTCATGGGTATTATGTCCAGCTTATAAGAGGTAACAATCATGAAACATCGTTTTGAAACACAGAAAACAAGTTCCGTATCCAAGAACTTTATAATATCTGTCGGCTGTTTTATCCTGATCGTGTTCCTGTTCACAGCAGGGACCTCCCTTGTATCGGATAAGACAGACGAGCAGGAGATCCGAACTCTTAAGCAGGCTGTCAACCGAGGGATCGTTCACTGTTATTCCATGGAAGGCAGTTACCCGGAGAGCCTTCAATACTTGAAGGAGCATTATGGACTTACTTATGATGACGACAAGTTTTTTGTAGATTATCAGACGCTTGGCAGCAATATTATGCCGGACGTCACGATCATAGACAGGAGGGGCAGATAGATGAGATTTCAGACTCGAAGCAGGCATGTCATAGATTTCATATTTCCAATTGCATTATTCTTCGTATTTGCCGCTTCCTCGCTCGTCGTACTGATCCTCGCCGCAGATATTTACGGCTCTACTACGAATCAGCTTCAGGCAAATGATGAAAACCGCACGGCTCTGTCCTATATTTCCGAGAAGATACGGCAGAACGACGCCGGCGGCGCCCCTGAGATTGCTACTGTTGAGGGCATTGAATGTCTGGCTCTGACCGCTGATTATAACGACGTTCCTCATACAACTTATATCTATGAATATGAAGGAATGCTTAAGGAACTGTTTGCCAGAGATGATGCATCCGTCTCCTTAAAGGACGGCAAAGATATTATGAAGATATCTTCACTGACCATCTTACAGATTGATGACCGTCTCTATCAGTTTATTACCGTTGACAGCCAGGGCCGCGAAGATTCACTGGTTGTCTCAGAAAGGAGCGTTCAATGAAGAAGCATACATCCAGCCGCTCCGGGCTCCTTCTGATGGAGATCATCATTGCTATCCTGTTCTTCTCTGTTGTAAGCGCCATCTGCCTTCAACTATTTGTGAAGTCACATAAGCTCGGACAGAATACGGAAGAACTGGATATGGCAGTAAGGCAGGCAAGTTCTGTAGCAGAGATTCTGAGCCAATCCAAACAGCCAGCCAATCATCTGCAAGAGATTTATTCCTATTGTGACATAGATGAAAACGGCGGTTCCATCTATTATAACGAGAATTTTCAGTCCTGCACCAAGGATTCCTCTGTCTATCATCTTGATGTCGATGCATCCTCTGCTGACCGCAGACTGACCGATTACCGTATCACAGTCTATGCCAATGATATTTCCAAAGAGATTTATTCTTTGGAAGTAACTGCCTATACGCCGTTGGTGAACTAACCGCTGACAATTCGACTACTTACACAGAGAGGACATTTTCCACTATGAAACAAAATTCATTTCCCGTAACGAATATAGGTTCCGTATCGTTACTTATGACATTCATTGTTCTGTGCCTGGTAACATTCTCAACACTGTCATTATCCGGCTCGGTAAGTGAATACCGTTACAGCCAGAAGTTAGCCGAACACAACACGGATTATTACAACGCATCAAATGAAGCGACCGCGGTACTTATGGAGATTGACGATATCCTTCACAGCGCTTATACCCAGGATCAGAGCCAATACTACGCAAAGGCCTGTGAACAATTGGATTGCTTAGACCGCATTACAGCCGATTTTTCGAAGGATATACCAACCATAACTTATGAAGTGCCTGTCAGCGAATCTCAGGTTCTCAGAGTAGCCCTGTCTCTGAACAGACCGAACCAGGTCAAAGAAGGATATTACAGAATCACATCCTGGAAAGAAGCCGCTGCATCAGATTGGAAGGGCGACGACCGGCTTAATCTTTTTACTCCTTAAGTAACGCCAGTGTTCTGCAGACCAAATGTATTTAATAGAATAGGAGAGATTTCATTATATGGATACAAAAGAATTACTCCAGAAAGCAATCGATAACAATGCTTCTGACATATTTATCATAGCCGGTCTTCCGGCCTCTATGCGAATGAACAATACCATGAACATAGATACCGGAGACCGTCTCCTTCCCAAAGACACTGCAGAGATCCTGAAAAATATCTATGAACTCGCAGGAAACCGCTCTATGGATCAGTTGATGATATCGGGCGATGATGACTTTTCTTTTGCCGTCCCCGGCATGTCCCGTTTCCGTGTCAACGCATACAAGCAGAGAGGGTCGCTGTCAGCAGTTATCCGAATCATCACTTTCGAACTGCCGGACCCGGAAACACTTGGAATTCCTTCCAATATCATGTCGCTGGCACGTTTTTCAAAAGGTCTGGTCTTAGTAACCGGTCCTGCCGGGAGCGGGAAATCCACAACCCTTTCCTGTATGATCGACGATATCAACCGTAATTTTGAGAAGCACATAATTACACTGGAGGATCCGTTAGAATTCCTTCATCAGCATAAGAAAAGTATCGTAAGCCAACGTGAGATCAGTGTGGACACCGAGAGCTATGTAACCGCTCTCAGGGCGTCCCTCCGGCAGAGCCCGGACGTCATTCTCTTAGGAGAGATGCGCGACTATGAGACGATACAGGTTGCAATGACTGCTGCCGAGACCGGCCATCTGATCTTCTCTACCCTGCATACGATCGGAAGTGCGAATACCATCGACCGTATCATCGACGTATTTCCGCCAAGCCAGCAGCGCCAGATCGCAGTTCAGTTGTCTATGGTCCTGCAGGCTGTTGTATCACAGCAATTAGTTCCTTCCGTACACGGAACCATGGTGCCGGCTTTTGAGCTTATGACCGTTACACCTGCGATCCGCAACATGATCCGCGACAACAAGATTCCGCAGATCGACGGTATTATCTATTCCTCCTCCAATCAGGATATGTTCTCCATGGATACCTGTCTTGCCCGGCTTTGCCAGAAGGGAACCATCACAAGGGATACGGCGTTATCCTATGCAACCAATCCAGATATGCTGTCCAAAAAACTTCGCTAGTACAGCATTGCATTAATCTTGAAGTAATAGTGCTTGATATTCGTGTCAGCTGTGCGTCTACGAACCGACGGTGTAGCGGGCT
>ERZ808024.231-NODE-231-length-35848-cov-11.344050_pt1 | contig 35848 bp, 22 predicted proteins | sample MGYA00380181_ERZ808024 | MGnify/ENA primary metagenome ERZ808024 (study PRJEB31490, sample SAMN06133413) | mouse gut metagenome | isolation source: Z2_1 | host: mice | place: China: Chengdu | collected 2015-05 ...
AACGGAGTGTAGACCAACGACGCAGATGGAAAATCAGGCAAGTTATATGGCTGGTTACTTATTATTCGGTGTACTAGGATACTCTATATTATTAAGCTTTTTTAGAGTTTCCTAGATATTTACGTGAGGTATAGACATGTATGAGATTTTTGCAGAAAAGCTTATAAAGTGAGAATATAAATATACAGCCTTCTGGCAATATGGCGAAACCATACCAAGTTTAGCAGGTTAGAAAATTGTTGTATATGTGGAAGAAAAATAGGTGGCTGGGGAGCAGTTAAACTCACATTAGAACCGGGAAAGGATTGTTGCCATATGTGCGCTCCCATTATCAGAAGCTTAGATGAAACCGACGATGAAAATACATTTTTAATCCAATGTGAAAAACTATACAAAGACTATTCTGATTTTTGAGCGATGCATAAAGACAGAAGAAAAATAGAAACTATAACAAAGAAAGGACGTGATCACATGCCAATGCCCCAAGAACGCACTTACACATCAGAAGACTACTGGAACCTCCCGGAAGGACAGCGCGCGGAGCTGATCGATGGGAAGCTGTACGCTATGGCTCCACCGAATCGGATACATCAGAAAATACTTGGTACGCTTCATTCCGTAATTTTCAACCACATTAGCCAACAGAAGGGCTCCTGTGAAGTTTACCCCGCCCCATTTGCCGTCAATCTAAATGCGAATGACAAGATGTGGGTTGAGCCTGATATTTCCGTCATTTGTGATAAAGAGAAACTGTCTGACCGCGGATGCGAAGGGGCGCCGGACTGGATCATAGAAATTGCATCTCCCAGTACTTCGCGAATAGATTGTGCTGTCAAATTATTTAAATACCGCACTGCCGGCGTCCGTGAATACTGGATCGTAAACCCGATGAAAAAATTGGTTCAAACCTATATCTTCGAGGGGGAAGAAGATGCAAGCATTTTTTCCTTTGATGACGAAATACTTGTTTATATTTTTGATGATGGTCTGACTATCAAGATTTCTGATTTATTATAAAGAAAACCGTCCCTGCACCCACAGAGACGGTTTTCACATAGATTTGTATTGTTTCTGGTTGTCAGCCCCGCGCCGACCGCGCCAGACACATACCGCACATTGACAAGAATATATTTACCCAGACAGCCGACAGGCGGCTCTCTATCCGTTCCGAGTCTTGCGGAAAGGATGATACTTATGAGTACATATGAGGAATTCATGATCTTACTGACATTCGCGTCACTGGTTGTTGCAATTCTGAATCTGAAAAATAAGAAATAGCCGTTCCTGTCTCTGGTAAAGATTGAACGGCTATCTCTGTAGCTTATTAAATTGATTCGCCGGAACGGGTAGCGTGCACCTACTCGTCGGCTGTCTTGTTAAGTATATTATAGCAAATATACCTCAAATGTCAAGAACCGCCTCTGAATGCACCAAAGGCATGCCAAAACGCAAGAAATACCCCAAGCTCCCCAACGGCTACGGAAGCATTAGACGCCTCTCAGACAAGAACCGCACCAATCCCTATGGAGTTTACCCTCCAGTGAAAGAATTCGATAATAAAACCTCTAATCACCCTGCGTTCAGTTATACTTTAGCATCCCAGCACCGCAAAAGGCTGTCTGTCATAATTTTGGCTTTTCTTTTTCCTCATTCTCCTATATAATGTAACAAGGAAATTATAGTGTGTTTCATCATTATGTCATATGAGGAGGATAAATATGCCAAAAAGAACAGACATTCATAAGGTACTTATCATCGGTTCCGGCCCTATCATCATCGGACAGGCCTGTGAATTTGACTATTCCGGAACTCAGGCATGCAAGGCTCTGCGCAATCTCGGCTATGAGATCGTGCTGGTCAATTCCAACCCGGCTACTATCATGACCGATCCTGAGATGGCGGACGTCACCTACATCGAGCCGCTGAATGTAGGACGGCTGGAACAGATCATCGCAAAAGAACGGCCCGACGTACTCCTGCCGAACCTCGGCGGACAATCCGGGCTTAACCTGTGCGCAGAACTCGCCAAAGAAGGGATTCTTGACAAATACAACGTCAAGGTCATCGGTGTCCAGGTAGACGCTATCGAGCGCGGCGAAGACCGCATTGAATTCAAGAAGTCCATGAATGAGCTTGGAATCGAGATGGCAAGAAGTGAAGTTGCCTACAGTGTTGAGGAAGCGCTTGATATCGCCGGCAGACTCGGCTATCCGGTGGTTCTGCGGCCGGCCTATACTATGGGCGGCGCCGGCGGAGGACTTGTATACAATAAGGAAGAGCTTAAGACAGTATGTGCCAGAGGCTTGCAGGCCAGTCTGGTAGGCCAGGTATTGGTGGAAGAGTCCATCCTTGGCTGGGAGGAACTGGAGCTTGAGGTCGTACGGGACGCCGACAACAATATGATCACCGTATGTTTCATTGAAAATATTGATCCTTTGGGTGTACACACGGGAGATTCCTTCTGTTCCGCTCCGATGCTCACCATATCGGAAGAATGCCAGAAGGAACTGCAGCGGCAGGCATACAAGATCGTAGAATCCGTAGAAGTTATCGGCGGAACCAATGTACAGTTCGCGCATGACCCCGTGACCGACCGGATCGTAGTCATTGAGATCAACCCAAGAACCTCCCGTTCTTCCGCCCTCGCCTCCAAAGCGACCGGATTCCCGATCGCACTGGTATCTGCCATGCTCGCTTCAGGACTGACACTTAAGGATATCCCCTGCGGGAAATACGGAACGCTTGACAAGTACGTCCCGGACGGTGACTATGTAGTGATCAAGTTCGCTCGCTGGGCATTCGAGAAATTCAAAGGAGTAGAGGATAAGCTCGGCACGCAGATGCGCGCTGTCGGCGAGGTCATGAGTATCGGCAAGACCTACAAGGAAGCGTTCCAGAAGGCGATCCGAAGCCTGGAGACCGGGCGTTACGGTCTTGGCTTCGCCAAAGACTATCACGAGAAGACCAGAGAAGAGCTTCTTCACATGCTGATCACTCCTTCAAGCGACCGTCATTTTATCATGTACGAAGCGCTTCGCAAGGGTGCGTCCGTAGAAGAGATCTTCGACATTACCAGGGTGAAGACGTATTTTATTGAACAGATGAAGGAGCTTGTGGAGGAAGAAGAAGCGCTTGCAGCTTCAAGGGGAAGTCTTCCTTCCGATGATAAGCTGATCTCTGCCAAGAAGAATGGATTTTCAGACAAATATTTAAGCCAGATCCTCGATATCGCAGAGGACGACATCCGTAACCGCCGTATTGAACTGGGTGTTGAAGAAGCCTGGGAAGGCGTACACGTAAGCGGAACTCCTAATAATGCCTATTATTATTCCACTTATAACGCCGAGGATAAGAATCCGGTCAATACCGACCGGCCTAAGATCATGATCTTAGGAGGCGGCCCCAACCGGATCGGCCAGGGTATCGAGTTCGATTACTGCTGCGTTCACGCGTCGCTGGCCCTTAAGAAGCTCGGCTTCGAGACGATCATCGTAAACTGCAACCCGGAGACGGTATCTACAGACTACGATACCTCAGATAAGCTCTACTTTGAACCGCTGACCTTAGAAGATGTGTTGAGCATCTACAAAAAGGAACAGCCTGTCGGTGTTATCGCACAATTCGGCGGACAGACTCCGCTGAACCTTGCTTCCGATCTCGAGAAGAACGGAGTCAAGATCTTAGGAACCTCGCCTTCCGTGATCGACCTTGCGGAAGACCGCGACCTGTTCCGTGAGATGATGGACAAATTAGACATTCCTATGCCGGAATCCGGGATGGCAACTACTGTAGCAGAAGCGCTCACGATCGCCCAAAAGATCGGTTATCCGGTGATGGTACGGCCTTCCTACGTTCTTGGCGGCCGCGGCATGGAAGTTGTATATGATGATGAGAGCATGGAAGGCTATATGAAAGCCGCCGTCGGTGTAACGCCTGACCGGCCCATCCTGATCGACCGTTTCTTAAACCACGCCTTAGAATGCGAAGCCGATGCCATCAGCGACGGAAGCCGCGCATTTGTACCGGCTGTCATGGAGCACATTGAGCTGGCAGGCGTTCACTCCGGTGACTCAGCATGTATCATTCCGTCTGTGCACATTTCCCCGGAAAATGTACAGACCATCAAGGAATATACCCGCAAGATCGCCGAGGAGATGCATGTCAAAGGCCTGATGAATATGCAGTATGCCATCGAGAACGGTAAGGTATACGTTCTTGAAGCGAACCCGCGCGCATCACGGACAGTGCCGCTGGTATCCAAGGTATGTAATATCCGCATGGTACCTCTGGCAACCGACATCATTACTTCCGAGCTTACCGGACGTCCGAGCCCGGTACAGGATCTAAGAGAACAGCACATTCCGTATTACGGCGTGAAAGAGGCAGTCTTCCCGTTCAACATGTTCCAGGAGGTTGACCCGGTACTCGGACCGGAGATGCGTTCCACTGGAGAAGTCCTTGGACTGTCGCCTTCCTACGGCGAGGCCTTCTATAAGGCGCAGGAAGCTACGCAGTCTAAGCTGCCTCTCGGCGGTACGGTACTGATCTCAGTGAACCGCAAGGATAAGGCAGAAGTTGTCGAGATCGCTCAGAGCTTCGCGGACGACGGTTTCAAGATCCTCGCCACCGGCAACACTTATGAATTGATCCGCAATGCCGGGATCGAAGCTGAGAAGGTGAAGAAATTATACGAAGGACGGCCGAACATCCTGGATATGATCACCAACGGAACGATCGACCTGATCGTCAATTCCCCGGTAGGCAAGGACAGCATCCATGACGACAGCTACCTGCGCAAGGCCGCGATCAAGGCAAAGATACCTTATATGACTACCATTGCGGCAGCCAGGGTTACCGCCAAAGGAATCCGTTATGTTAAGGAACACGGACGAGGCGACGTCAAATCATTGCAGCAGCTTCACAGCGAGATCACAAGCATATAACTGACAAAAAGGGGGATGCCGTGCCGGCACCCCCTTATTCATCTATAATATACATTCCAACTGACAATCAAAAGGCTCTGCCTCAACATGCCCCTGGTTGTATTCTTCTGTTTCCACGCACCCCATAGCTCTGTAGAATGCCTGCGTCTCAACAGCCGAGTGCCCTGATATATACAGCTTGGCTGCTCCCCGCTGCTTCGCCCACCGGCATGCCTCAAGGAACAACTCCCGGCCGATCCCTCTTCCCCGCAGATCCCCAGACACATGCAGGCTTGTCAGATCAAGATATTGCTTCCCGCTTCCGAACAGCTCCGCTTCAACCGAGACAAATCCCTTCAGCGCTTTGCCGCAGAAAGCGGCATATACCAACCCGCCTGTCCTGGCCGTGTTCTTAAGGCAGTCAATCAAGATCTGATAGTCCTCTTCTGACCAGTCGTCGATGAAGGGCGCGTCCCGGATCACCCATTCCCCCTCTTCCCTCCGCCAGCACTTACCTACCTCCTGGCGGCGGACAAACTGCCCGAACTGCTCCCGGCAGATCTCATCTTCCTTCAACATTCTATACTGTACCGTCACTGATCCTTACTCCTTTATCCTGTCCAATTCTGTCACATTGATTCCTTTTTATTATACTAAAAAGCGCTGCCAGATGCAAAGCCTTTCCCCCGGCGCCCGCCTATTTGCGCCGCGCAACCGAAAGTTTACATAGATTTCTTCAAATGCAACATAAAATTTATAGATTTTACATGGGAAATATTATAAGATAAACCCAACCTGAAAAGCGTAAAGGAAATACTAAAAAGGAAGGGTACTACTATGAGTTTATTTGGAGAAAATTTACAATACTACAGGAAACGAAATAATATCACCCAGGAACAGCTTGCCGAGCAATTGGACGTATCCCGGCAGACGGTGTCCAAGTGGGAGGCCGGCGCCTCCTATGCAGAGATGGACAAGCTGCTGCAGCTATGCGACCTGTTCTGCTGCAGCCTGGATACCTTATTAAGAAAGGAAGCAAGCGAATCAGAGGTAGAGAACAATCTTGTACACCGGGAGCACATGAAGAATTTCCGCAAATGGATCACCTGCGGCGTCGCTCTCCTGATCTTTGCCCATGCATTCTATGAACTGGTAACCGGATTTGCAGCCGTCAATGAGAATGTCCTGAACACGCTGTTCATGATGATCGTCATCGTTGCCACCCTGATCCTGATCGTTCAGGGCATGAAGGATTCCGACTACCGCAGGAAGCATCCCGTCATCCAGGACTTCTACACCCAAGAAGAAAAGGATGCCTTTGACAGTCATTTCCCTGCAAGGATCGCAACCGGCATCGGACTGATCCTGATTGGAATACTCATAGGGATGAACGGCGATACACTGCCTCTCCCCGGCAGCATGACGGATGACTTCTATTACGGTATCTTTCTGCTTATTGTGACTGCCGGCGTATCTATCCTTATTTACACCGGCATGCAAAAACAGGAATATGACATTGAAGCATATAACAAAGATAATTCTCAAAAAAACAGCGGCAAATGCGATCCCATAGCCGCCTGGTGCGGGTGCATCATGCTCGTTGCCACCATCATCTTCCTGACCGCAGGACTCGTATTCCGGCTGTGGGAAATCTGCTGGATCGTCTACCCCATCGGCGCGCTTCTGTGCGGTATCGTTACATTGATCTTAAACTGCCGCAAATAACATACCCTTGCCGCAGCCATAAAAAGAGACTGCCGGGACCCCTCCCAGACAGTCTCTTAACCGTATGCGGGACTAATCCTCGAACGCGATCACTGCCCCGTCATACTTCTCGTCAATAAATTTCTTGATATCATCTGATTTCAATACATTCACAAGCGCCTGAACGGCTTCATTCTCCTCGTTGCCTTCCTTCACTGCAATAACATTTACATAGGTCTTCGCTGCCTCAGAATCGGACTGCTCGTAGGCAATGGCGTCTGATTTCACAGAATATCCTCCCTCCAACGCATAATTACCGTTCAATACCACGAATGCAACCTCGTCTACCACTCTGGATACCTGTGCAGCTTCCAGTTCAACGATCTCCACATTCTTCACATTCTCTTCGATATCATTGACCGTTGCATTCAGGCCTGCGCCTTCCTTCAGGGTGATCACGCCGTTATCCTGGAGAAGCAGGAGCGCCCTTGCCTCGTTGGTCGTATCGTTAGGCACTGCGATGGCGTCGCCCTCTGCCAACTCGTCCAGACTCTTCTTGGTTCCCGGATAGATCCCGAACGGTTCGTAATGGATTCCGCCGGCATTCACCAGATGTGTGCCCTTCTCCTCGTTGAAGCTTTCCAGATATGGGATATGCTGGAAATAATTCGCATCAAAATCACCGCTCTCTACCACTTCATTCGGCTGGACATAGTCGTTGAACACCGTCACCTCAAGCTCATACCCTTCCGCTTCCAGAAGCCCCTTCGCCTCCTCCAATATCTCCGCATGAGGAGTCGCTGACGCCGCGACCTTCACTGACTTAGAACCAGAATCCCCGGAGCCTGAACCGGAATCAGAACCGGAATCTCCTCCCTTATCCGAACCGCCGCAGCCTGTAAGTGCCGCTGCCAATACTCCCGCCAGCAATACTGTCAATAATCTTCTCTTCATAATACATTTCCTCCATTTTCGTTATGATTTTATTTCCTTTTATCAAGATGAACAGACAATTTCATGCCAATTGTCTGGAATATTTGCACCAGAAGGATCAGAAGCACCACCGTAACTGCCATGATGTCGGCCTCATACCGATGGTATCCGTAACGGATCGCAATATCTCCAAGTCCGCCTCCGCCCACGGTTCCTGCCATCGCCGAATATCCAAGTATCGTCCCAAGCGTGATGGTCACTCCCACGATCAGAGAGGTTCTTGCCTCCACCAACAGCACCTTCGTCACTATGGTAAATGTAGAAGCGCCCATGGACCTTGCCGCCTCGATCACTCCCGCATCCACCTCCCTGAGGGAAGATTCCACCATACGGGCTATGTACGGAACCGCAGCAGCCACAAGGGGCACGATCGTCGCCGTTGAACCATAGCTCTTCCCCACGATCATCCTTGTAAATGGAATCAGCACGATCAGCAGGATCAGGAACGGCACGCTTCTTACAATGTTCGCGATCACGTCCAGCACCTTATAGAGCACCCAATTGGGCTTGATCCCTTCCTTATCTGATATGGTCAGCAGGATTCCCATAGGAAGACCAAACAGATATCCAAACAGGGTCGACGCAAGCGTCATATATAACGTCTCCCCGATTCCCTGTATCAACATCTGTATTACCTCACTGCTAAACATCTCCCGTCACCTCCTCGATCTCCAGTCCTCTCTCAACAATATAATCCTCGATCTCCTTCTGAAGCTTCTCGTCATCCGGGAGTCCAAGGATCATCTCGCCCTTGGCGATCCCTCCCACATTCTTGGTATCCGCTCTCAGGATATTGACTGCCCTGCCCGTTTTGAGCACCATATTGGCGATCACCGGCTCAAAAGAAGAATTCTCAGAGAATACGATCCTTATCTTCTTAGATTCCATCAGCCTGTCCTGAGTCCTTCCGGCATCATCCGCATGCCCGCCGTCGGAATCCTTAAGGATCAGCTCCCTTGCCTCCTTCGTCTTCGGATGGCTGAATATCTCCTCCACCAGGCCGCGCTCCTTGATCTCACCATGAGACATGATCGCCACATGGCTGCAGATCTTCCGAATGACCGACATCTGATGAGTGATGATCACGATCGTAATTCCAAACCGCTTATTGATGTCTCTTAGGAGCTCCAGAATAGCTGCCGTCGTCTGCGGATCCAACGCACTGGTCGCTTCATCGCAGAGCAGAATCCTTGGATCCGACGCCAGCGCCCTCGCTATGGCGACTCTCTGCTTCTGTCCGCCGGACAGCTGTGCCGGATAAGCAAGCTCCTTCTCCTCTAATCCCACGATTCCAAGCAGCTCTTTGGCTTTCCTGCGCGCCTCCTTCTTCTTGACTCCCTGGATCAGCAGCGGAAAGCTTACATTATCCACTACATTCTTCTGCATCAGCAGGTTAAAATGCTGGAAGATCATCGCAATGTCCTTCCTCTGCTTCAGAAGCTCCTTCTCCGACATTGCCCCAAGGTCTCTGCCCTCTACCAGGACCTCCCCTTCCGTCGGTTTCTCCAGATAATTCAAACATCGTACCAGCGTACTCTTGCCCGCGCCGGACATCCCTATGATCCCATAGATATCTCCCTGCTCAATCTCCAGGTTAATGTCCTTTAGCGCGTCAACCTTTGCATCCTTTGAAGTAAATATCTTCGTCAGATGTCTCACTTCGATCTGTGCCATGACCCTTCTCCTCTCTCCTGAGTTCTCTTATCCTGCTATACGTTAAACTCGGAATGTTTTGCGGTATGCGAAACGAAATTTCTATATCACAAAAAGGAACAAGTACACGCCGTACCTGTTCCCCGCATTCTATCCAAGATCAATAGTATGTCAAAAAATCAGATAATCAGACGCATACACTAATAAGCCATGTCCATCATGCACATCATGCACATGGTAGCACAGCCTGTCATCATCATATTCTGATTCATATTCTGATGAAATGTTGTCTTCATATCTGATTCCCTTCCTCAAATTATTCTGCAAATATGTTAGTATATTAGACCAATCAGCAGGAATTGTCAAGTCTATTTGAAAATAAATGCATCCTTTCTCCCCAGCCGGATATCTTCCATATCCGCCTGCAGCTTCTCATCCATATGATCAAACAGGTAATTCTTCCCGCCGACCCTCCTGCTCTCATATTCTTCCCGTATCTGCCGCCTTACAAGCTCCACTTCCTCCCGGAACTCCCGCGAGGAGATCAGCGTGCCGCCCTGTCCCAGGGTAACGACCTGTTCCACCCCGTCAGAAGTCACCACCGTCACGTGATATTTCCTGCCGATATGGTGGACGACCTTCTCAATATACTGATCCGCCGTCTCAGCCTCTTTGGTATACACAACATGAATATTGTGATACTTCTGGATCTCCAGAGCATACCCGTCCACCTTATACGCATCGAATACCAGGATAACCGCACATTTGCGGAAGCCCTGATAATTACACAGGATATCCATCAGCTTATTCCTCGCCGCTTCGATATTGACCTGCGCCAGCTCCTTAAGGTCTTCCCATGCGAATATCACGTTATACCCGTCCACCAGAAGGTACTCCTGAACCGGTTCTTCTTCCTTCCTGTACTCTCTTTTCTTCGGTGAACCGGCAACCGTCTTAGAATCAGGAGGCAGTCTTCTCTCGATCTTACCGTAGGTTCGGATGAATATCTCTTCCAGCTCTTTCTCCTCGGCCCTGCTGTTACTCAGCTCTCTTTTTGCTTCGTATGAGGACACGGCGGGCGCACTCCCGGCATGATATTGCCCGGACTCCTTCGCAAGCCGGCTCTCGATATGCATATACTCCGGCACCTCATCCCAGGGTACGGCAAACCCGGCCCCATGCGCACAGAAAACAGACCCCGGCGGATTCTCAAGATCCCTCTCCGGGTCATATCCCTTCGCCTCTATGACCTCGTCAGCATTATGGCACGGTTCATATCCCCCGAATGTACAGAAGAGCTTCCCCTGCCCCCGGGTATAGCTGCTGACCTCCATCTGATAATCCCGCATAGCGGCAGCCGGCGCCTTGCCTGCAAGCAGCGCCCTCTCCCCTGTCACCTCCGGCGCACTGCACTCTCCCGACATCTTCTGAATGTCCGTCATGGCACGTCCCACCATCTCAGACGGAAGCTCCAGACGGTACTCATAATACGGCTCCAGCAATATGCTCCCGGCCTGCATCAGCCCTTGCCTGACGGCTCGGTATGTGGCCTGCCGGAAGTCTCCGCCTTCCGTATGCTTCGGATGCGCCCGGCCTGCCAGCAGGGTTATCTTCATATCCGTGACCGCGGATCCGGTCAGCACACCGCGGTGCTCCTTCTCCGCCAGATGCGTCAGCACAAGGCGCTGCCAGTTCCGGTCCAGTACGTCCTCGCTGCAGTCCGTATCCAGCACAATCCCGCTCCCCGGTTCACCCGGCTCCAATAGCAGATGCACCTCCGCATAATGCCGAAGCGGCTCAAAGTGCCCGACTCCCTCTGCCGTACGCGATATCGTCTCCCTGTACACGATATTTCCCGCGTCGAAGGTCACTTCCGTGTGAAAACGCTCCCGAATCAAGCTCTGCAGGATCTCGATCTGCACCGCCCCCATAAGCTGTGCATAGATCTCTCCCAACTCCTCGTTCCACACGATACGAAGCATCGGATCTTCTTCCTCCAACTGTCTGAGACTTTGCAGCATCACGGGCGCGTCGCACCCTTCGGGCAGATGTATCCGATAATTAAGCACCGGCTCTAAGACCGGAGTCTCTGACTCCTTCTCCGTTCCCAGCCCCTCGCCCGGATATGTACGGCTAAGCCCCGTTACTGCGCAGACGCATCCTGCTTCTGCCTTTTGCACTGTCTCATACTTCTCCCCGGAATAGATGCGGATCTGATTGACCTTCTCCTCCCACTGCTCTGCCGCTTCCAAGCCGGATGTCAGGATATCCTTCACTCTGAGACATCCGCCGGTGACCCGCAGATGGGTCAGGCGGTTCCCCTGATTGTCCCTGGATATCTTATATACTTTGGCTCCGAAGCCCTCCGCCGTCTTCTGAATACCGGCCCGCTCTCCTGCGGCCAGCATATAACGGCCGACCCCCTCCAGGAATTCGCTCACTCCCCAGAGCTTAAGCGCCGACCCGAAATAACACGGATACACCTTCCGCTCCCCGATCAGACGGACAACAGTCTCTTCTCTCAGGCTGCCGCTCTCCATATATTCCTCCAGTGCGGCATCTTCGCACATGGCCAGTTCCTCCCAGAATATATCGTCCTCCTGACCGAAGGCGACGCACGCCCCGTCCAGTTCCTTTTTAAGTTCCCCCAGGATCTTCTCCCTGTCTGTCCCCTCCTGATCCATCTTATTGATAAATAGAAAAACCGGGATCTGATACCGTCCAAGCAGCCCCCACAGCGTCCGGGTATGGCCCTGCACCCCGTCCATGCCGTTGATCACAAGGACCGCATAGTCCAACACCTGCAGCGTCCGTTCCATTTCCGCAGAGAAGTCCACATGCCCCGGGGTATCAAGAAGAGTCACCTGCGTATCCCCAAGGCCGAATACAGCCTGCTTCGAGAATATGGTAATGCCGCGGCTGCGCTCCAGTTCATAGGTATCCAGGTAGGCATTCCTGTGATCTACACGCCCAAGCTCCCTGATCCTTCCGCTGAGATACAACAGCCCTTCCGACAATGTGGTCTTGCCTGCGTCCACATGGGCTAACATACCCACGCACATATATTTCTTTGGTTTATTTTCTGATGTATCTTCCATCGAAAATGCCCCTTTCTGTTGTTCATAGTGATACATCCATTATCATAACACAGAAAAGGGCGTTCGTCGATAAGCGAAATCTTCTGTATTTTTACCTTCCGTTGTGTTATAATTTAGTAGTCAATATACCAGTACATCAAGATTCATGCAATGATGTACGAGAAATCAAAATAGAACAGGAGTGATTACCAATGGACATTACAAACGATATCAGATACGCCGGTGTGAACGACCATGAAGTAGATCTGTTCGAGGGCCAGTATGTAGTCAAGAACGGCATGTCTTATAATTCTTATGTGATTCTGGACGATAAGATTGCCGTGATGGATACGGTAGACGCCCGTTTCACCCACGAATGGCTGGATAATATCGAGGCAGTGACCGGCTCCCGCAAGCCTGACTACCTGATCGTACAGCACATGGAGCCTGACCATTCCGCTAATATAGCGAATTTCATGAACGTATACAAGGATACGAAGATCGTATCCTCCGCCAAGGCATTTGCAATGATGAAGCAGTTCTTCGGTACGGATTTTGAAGACCGCCAGATCGTCATTGCAGAAGGAGATACACTCTCCCTGGGCAAGCACGAGCTGACCTTCGTCACAGCTCCAATGGTACACTGGCCGGAAGTCATCGTGACCTACGACAGTTATGAGAAGGTACTGTTCTCCGCCGACGGGTTCGGCAAGTTCGGCGCACTGGACGCGGACGAGGACTGGGCGGACGAGGCACGCCGCTATTACATCGGGATCGTAGGCAAATACGGAGCACAGGTTCAGCGTCTTCTTAAGAAGGCATCCACCCTCGATATCCAGACCATCTGCCCGCTGCACGGGCCGGTATTGAAGGAGAACCTTGGCTACTACCTCGGTCTCTATAACACCTGGTCATCCTACAACGTAGAAGAAACAGGCATCGTCGTTGCCTACACCTCTGTCTACGGCAACACGAGAAAAGCAGTAGAGGCTCTGGCGGACAAGCTTCGTATGAAGGGCTGCCCGAAGGTTGTGATCTACGACCTGGCGCGCTGCGATATGTCAAGCGCAGTAGCGGATGCATTCCGTTACGGCAAGCTGATCCTCGCCACCACGACCTACAACGCAGACATATTCCCATTCATGCGCGAATTTATCGAGCATCTGACAGAGCGCAATTATCAGAACCGCTTCGTAGGCCTCATTGAAAACGGCTCCTGGGCGCCGCTTGCTGCCAAGACCATGAAGCAGATGCTTGAAGGCTGCAAGAAGCTGACTTTCGCAGATACGACCGTACACATCCATTCTGCCCTGAATGAAGAGAGCACCGCGCAGTTAGACGCACTGGCCGACGAATTCTGCAAGAACTATCTGGCTCAGCACGACGAGACCGCAGATAAGAACGATCTTACCGCATTGTTCAAGATCGGATACGGACTCTATGTTGTTACCTCCAATGACGGCAAGAAGGACAACGGACTGATCGTCAATACCGTCACACAGGTCACCAATACGCCGAACCGGATCGCAGTTACCGTCAACAAGGATAACTATTCCCATCATGTGATCAAGCAGACGGGAATCATGAACATTAACTGCCTGTCTACCGACGCACCGTTCAAGGTATTCCAGAACTTCGGTTTCCAGAGCGGAAGAACAGTGGATAAGTTCGAAGGCTGGTCGCCTCTCCGTTCTGACAACGGACTGGTATTCCTGCCAAGATACATCAATTCCTTTATGTCTCTGAAGGTAGAGCAGTATGTAGATCTGGACACGCACGGCATGTTCATCTGTACCGTTACAGAAGCCCGCGTGATCTCCAACGTAGAGACCATGACCTACAACTATTATCAGAGCAACGTGAAGCCGAAGCCTGACACCGAAGGCAAGAAGGGTTATGTATGCGTAGTATGCGGTTACGTCTATGAAGGCGACGAACTGCCTGACGATATCGTATGCCCGCTCTGCAAGCACGGCGCTGCCGATTTCGAGAAGATTTAATTACAGCGCTGCTGTCTGCACCAGATGCACGTCTTTGCCCCTGACATAGCATGCTATGCCAGCGGTTTGCAGACGCACATCTGACGCAGACAGCGGCTAATGCAGATCCCCGTTTGCCGGATTATCCAGTAATTTGCCGAACCCGTCGAACCGCGATCCGTGGCAGGGGCAGTCCCAGGAATGCTCCGCTCTGTTCCATACAAGCGCACATCCAAGATGCGGGCACCGTTTCTCGGAGAACGTGATAAAATGTGCTGCTGCCGCCAGGCAGTTGACCATAAGCTGCGGCTTTAACATATTTCTGGACGGCGAAAAGACCGGGGCGTACGGATTCTCCTTATCAAGGATCATATCCGTCAGAATCGACGCCGATACCATAGACGCCGTCATCCCCCATTTATTGAAGCCTGCCGCCGCATAACGATCCTGCGTTCTTCTGGAATATCTTCCTATATAAGGGATTCCGTCCAGTGTAATACAATCCTGTGTTGACCAATAATATCTCTCATCCAGATTCGGATAGTACAATCTCGCGCAATTGCGTATCGCTTCCCAGTTACCGCCTATTTTCCCGGTCTTATGTCCGCCGCCGCCTAGAAGCAGATAATCCCTGAAGCTTCGAAAGGACATCCCGCCCTCGGCTTCATCCACGTACATCCCCTTTAACTGCGGCGCTCCTTTCAATGCAATCACATACGAGCGGTACTGGTACATTTTCATGAAATACATTCCATGCGTATTATCTATAGGAAAATGTGTCGCAAATATCACTCTGTCGAATGCAATGCTCCCTTCATCCGTCAGCGCCGTTTTCTCTGCCAGCTCCCTGATAAAGGTCTCTTCATATATGTTCAATCCCTGCGCGATCCTGCTTATGAACTTCAGCGGGTTAAACTGAGCCTGCTCTGCGAATCCCACCGCCCCCGCCGTCTTGATGGGCAATTCGCACTCTTCCGTCAGAATCGGGCGCGCTCCGAGCCGTGCAAGCGCTTCCGCCTCATGCTCCAGTTTCTTACTGTCCTTTCTGGAATAGACAAAAGACGGCCTGACTTCATAATCACACTCTATGCTCCGGCACAATCTGTCAAACTTACGGACAGCCTCCTGGTTGGCGTCAAGATACATCTTAGCCTTCTCTAAGCCCGCACCCTTAAGAAGCTTATGGTAGATCAGCCCATGCTGCGCGGTAATCTTCGCTGTAGTATTCTTCGTGACCCCCGAGCAGATCCGCCTTCCTTCGGCAAGTATATACTCAACGCCTGCATTCTCCAGAAAATACGCGCACAGGATCCCCGCCATTCCGCCTCCGATGATCAGCACATCCGTCTTCCTGCTTCCTTTCAGTTTATCGAAACGCGGCATGCTTGTATTTTCAGTCCAAATAGATCTCATTTCCACCACTTTTCTGCCCTCCATCAGGAAAATATTGCTGTAATAGTTTTTGCAAACCAGAAAAAAGTATACTTAAATATGAAAATCAATCGAAAAACTATACTAAAATTTTTCGATTTTTTCTACCAATATGCCGAATGAATTTTTATATAATCGTGTTATACTTTTGTAAATGGAAAAAAATAGGAGGACAGTAAGCTCTATGGGAATAATTTTTAATGAAACAACGAAGACCATCACCTTACATACAAGACATACATCTTATCAGATGAAGATCGGCAATCTGGATTATCTGCTTCATCTCTACTATGGACCGTCTATCCGTGATACAGATATGTCCTACCAGATCATGCAATATGACCGGGGATTCTCCGGTAACCCTTATGAATCCAGGAACGAGCGGACCTTCTCATTAGACGCGCAGCCTCAGGAGTTCAGCACGCAGCAGCAGGGGGACTTCCGTACCGCAAGCATTGAAGTCGTCAACTCGGACGGAAGCTACTCCTTCCACGGCAAAACGGTCAACTTCAAGATCAAGGACGGCAAATACCAGTTAGATACGCTGCCCTGTGTATTTGCCACCGCAGAGGATACCGCGGACACACTGGAGGTTACTCTGACAGATGCAGTCAGCGGCGTTCAGGTTATCCTGCTGTACAGCGTATTCGAGGAAGCCGATATCATTACAAGAGCCGTGAAGGTCGTCAATAAAGGCTCTGCCCCCATCCACCTTAAGAAGATCATGTCTGTCTGCCTTGACTTCTTGAACGGTGCGGGCTTTGATCTGGTAAGCCTCCCGGGACGCTACGGACAGGAACGGCAGGTGGAGCGCCAGCATATGACACACCACATCCATACGATCGGAAGCGTGCGCGGCTCTTCCAGCCATCAGCAGAATCCGTTTGTCATCTTATGTGACAGGGACGCCACGGAAGATTACGGCAAATGCTACGGATTCTCCCTGATGTACAGCGGCAATTTCCTTGCGGAGGCGGAGCTTGACCAGTACGACCAGCTCCGCCTGGTCATGGGAATCCATCCAAAGCAATTCGTATATGAGTTAAAACCGCAGGATGTCTTCGAGGGTCCTGAAGTCGTCATGGCATTTACCGAGCACGGATTCACCGGACTGTCCCATCTGTACCACGATTTCTACCGGACGAACCTGTGCCGCAGCAAATTCGTCCAGAAGGTACAGCGTCCGGTCCTTATCAACAGTTGGGAAGCGGCATTCATGGATTTCGACGACGTGAAGCTTGTCGAGATCGCCAAGGCAGCCAGGAATATGGGCGTCGATCTGCTGGTCATGGACGATGGATGGTTCGGCAAACGCGACGACGACAACAGCGGACTGGGCGACTGGTATGTGAATACAGACAAGATCAAATGCGGTCTGCACAAGCTTGTAGAGCAGATCAATGACCTGGATATGAAGTTCGGCATCTGGTTCGAGCCGGAGATGGTATCGGAAGACAGCGATCTGTACCGCGCACATCCTGAATGGGCTATGCAGATCCCGGGGCGCCATGCCGTTCGGAGCCGTAACCAGATGGCTTTGGATATGAGCCGAAGAGACGTGCAGGACTATCTGATCAAGAATATCAACGCGATCCTTGACGACGCCGACATCTTCTATGTCAAGTGGGACATCAACCGTTCCCTGGCTGATATCTGGTCCAACGAGCTGCCGCCGCAGAGACAGGGCGAAGTCTATCACCGGTACATACTTGGACTCTACCGTGTGATGGATCAGATCATCAAGACGCACCCGGATATCCTGTTCGAGGGATGCTCCGGCGGAGGCGGGCGTTATGACGCGGCAATGCTCCATTATTATCCGCAATACTGGGTCAGCGACAACAACCATCCGCTCGACAGGCTTAAGCTCCACTACGGAACCTCCTTCGTCTACCCGGTATGCACCATGGGCGCGCATATATCAGACAGCGGCAAATTCATCCCCTTGAAGACAAAGGCCGTGGTCGCAATGTGCGGAACCTTCGGTTATGAACTGGATGCGACCCATCTTACTGACGAAGAACAAGAGATCTGCCGCAAGCAGAGCGAACTGTTCCGTAAGTTTTATCCGCTTATAATCAAGGGCGATTATTACCGTCTGACAGATCCCTTTAAGCCCGGCAATATGACTGCATGGCAGCATGTATCTAAGGATCAGTCGGAATCTCTCCTAAGCGTGGTCGTCACCAACCTGACCTGTAACGGTCCTCAGGAGTATATCCGGGCAAAAGGACTTGACCCGAAGGCCATGTACAGCATTAACGGCAGTACCGAAGTCCGCTCCGGTTCCGCTCTTATGAACGCCGGGCTTCCGATCAACCGTGAGGTCGAGGAATACAGTTCATTCCAGTTCTATCTGAAACGCCGATAGAATAATAACTATTAAGGGCCGTTCAGGAAAGATGTGCATAACACACCTTATCCTGAACGGCCCATTTTATCTGATGCTGTTTACTCCTTAATAGATCGCTCCCATAAGCGGTGAGACCGCAAGCAATATATTCAGGCCCCACATTACGACCGCAGCAATAATTCCTATAATACACAGAATCTTTCCTGCCTTCGCAAGCCCGGACTTGCTGGAGCCCGCACCCATTCTCGCCCGGGAAAACCCAAGGCATGCCAGCAGAATGCTCACGAGAGGAATCAAAAATGCGAAGATCAGACTGAATATTCCGAATACCAGCCCCATCGTCGCCGCACCGGAATTATCCACCGTATGTACCGGAACCACATTCGGCATCGGCTGTCCCGATCCGGGCGCGCCGCCCTGATTCATCGGGATCGGCTGATTAAGGGCTGCGAATAACTGTTCCAGGCTCGCCTTGTACGGCTTCTTCTGCAAAGTCCCTACGAACCCGTCAAGATTCCACTCTCCTCCGAAGGTTCCCTTCATCCACGCTTCCAGATGGAATATACCTCCCGTATAGCTCCACTTCAAGTATTTATACCCCTCCATCATGGCGTCTCCGGCACGGTACGCCGGCTCCCCCTTCCAGTCGGACAATACAAAACTGTTCTTCTGCAGAAAATCATTCATCATAAACTGCACGAAATCATCCGGCTTGTTCAACACCAGGTCTCTCACATATCTGGCCATCTCTTCCCACTCCTTGCTATTATAAATATTTCTTACCTATAACATATTAACGCTAAATCCGCGAAAATGCAATATTTCAGCTAAAATATAAGCTCCTGCTGCTCCATTACCTCGATCTGCGACACGATCATCGTCTCCGGTTCATTCCCTCTTAGGTGGTCTGCTTTCAAATACTGCATCCCGCCCCTCAAACTCGCCGCAATAAGGTTCAGCACATAGATATTGTCAAAGCGGTTGTAGATCGATTCCCCGCCAAGTCCGGTGAGACAGACTAACTGCGTATTCGTCTTCTTCGCCACGTCCATCAGCGGTTTCAGCAGATGCGCGGCGTTCGTCTGTGCAAACGGATTGTCCATCACCAGGACCTTCCCCTCGTTCCTGTCCGCGAATATATCCGTATCGTCCTTCCGCATATAGTACAAGAGGCTCGACAGGATAACGAATGCCGACAGAAAACCTTCGCCGCCTGAATTCCTCGCCACTTCCGCCCAGGTGATCGGATATTCTCTCTGAGCTTCGATCTTATACAGGCGGATCTGCACATTTCCGATTCCTACCACCGTATCATACAGATTCCTCGTCGTGATCCGCGTACCGAAATATTCCTGCGCATTTTCATTCTGTTCGAACATTTCCAGCCCCTTTTGGGTAATCTCGTCCACCATATCCTGCAGGCGGATCTGATAGAGGCTCTCATTCTCCTCCCATTCCGGGAGCTTAAGCTTAAGCATCTTGACAGGACGCTCCCTGATCGTGATCGTTGAATTATGGTCGATCCTTCCAAGATTCTGATGTACTTCCCGGACATAGTCCTCCATCAGCTCTACGATCTTCTTCTTCTCCTTCTCCACCAGGGATATGTCTACCATGAGCTTCTCCATCAGGCTGTCATATGACTGCAGCGTCGTTGCAAGCTGACGAAGCACGGCAGACGCATCATCCGTAAGCTCCAGCATGGCTTCAAGCGGTTTCTTATAGAAGTCCTCCTGGAACTGCTCCATACGCACGACCCGGTTCAGCAGACGGGCAAGCCTGTCCCTCTCTTCCCGGCAATCCCGCTCCTTCTGCTTATAATCCCGTATCAGGATTCCCTTATAATTCCGAAGGCTGTGCCCGTCCATCTCCGAGAAATCCTGCTCCCACACGACCTCTTCTCCTAACGGGAACTCATTATATTCCGACAGAGCCGTCAGATTCTCGTCGTATATCCGAAGCTTCTCCCTCCGGTCATCCGCCTGACGCTTGGCCTCCTTCTCCTGATAACGCAGTTGGTTCTTCTCCGCCTCAAAATCCTGGTTTTGGATCTCCTCCTTAGGCAGCGGCTCTTCCTCTTTGCACTCGCTTCTCATCCGTTCCAGACGCTCCCGTTTCTGCTGCTCCACTACCGCGATCTGCTTGTCCTCCTCATTCCAGAGTCTCTGCTTCACCGCGATCTTCTGCTTACGGTCTTCCAGCATGATCTCCTGATGCGATTCTTCCTCCCGGCTGTAGGATACATGCGCCCACTCCTCCTTAGCAAAACCGTATTTCCTCTGCAGATGCAAGAGCTCGTCCGCCGCGTCCTGATAACGTCCTGCCGCCCGCTGCTCCTGTTCTTCTAACTCCTGGATCTCCTGGGACATCTGTGATGTGACCGCAGCATACCGCGCCTCCATCTCCCTGACTGCCGAATCGTCTAAGGTACTTGCCGTATCATCGGAATTACCGTTATACCTCTGGTATTTCCTGATCTCCTTCTTAAGCTCTTCCCCCGCATGCACAAGGTTATTTCTCTCGATCTCTCCTGACTTCTGCCGTTCTCTGAGCTTCTCCTGCCGCTCCTTCGATAGCTTCTGCTTCCGGGTAAGCTTCTCGGCCTCCCTCTTGCAGCGTTCAAGCTCATTTAGATTCTGCTCATAGAGCTCATACTCTTTGCACAGACGTGCAAAATCCTCGATCCTTCTCTGCTGCCGCTCCGTCTCCTGCCCCGTCCTGCGAATATCCAGTTCTACACGTTCAAGCTCCGAGCGCAATTTGCCAAGCCCGTCCAGACACGCACGGATATCCCGCTCCAGCTTCCCGGTCTGCTCCGTGAGTTCCCTGATATCCTTCTCATTGGCATCCCACTTCTCCTTGCTGACTTCCTGATTCCGAATCATCTCCTGACGTTCAAAATACTCCGTATATTCCGTCTGCCGGACTTCGATCGCTTCCTTCTTCTTCCTGATCTCACGCTCCTTCTCTTCCACCAGAAGGCGCAGCTTCTCCTCATTCAGAAGATTCTCATTGAACAGGACATAGAAGCTGACCCCGTCAAGCCGGATGATCCCGCTCTCCCGTCCTCCTTCTTCGCTCTCCAGCATCTCCCTTGGCACGATAGGAATAGGAAATGAAGTATAGATCCCTTCCGTGTTCCGGGACAGCTTCTTAAGCTCCGCTTCCGACAGGATCAGAGCATAAGGCAGAAAAGGATGCCGATGGACCAGCTCAAGGTTCTGCTCTTCCGAATATCCGTTCTTGCCAAGCCATTCCATACCATAGACCGCATGGATGCCCAGCTCCTTAAGCTCCCGCTCCAGTTCATCCGGCAGCTCCAGCACCTTCCCCTGAGTCAATCTCTGGTATTCCTTCTGAAGGCTGTCCTCTTCCTTTTCAAGATTCCTCCGCAGTCCCGCGATCTCCAGTAATTTTCTCTCGGAGGCGTGAAGAATCTTCTCCGTATCGAACAGCGCCGTCTCCTCCAGCTCCAGATAACGCAGTACCGTTCGCCGGGCATTAAGCTCCTTCTCATAGTCCTGCCGTGTATTCTCCTTCTGCGTAAGCATAAGCTTCCCGCGAAGCTGCCCGGCCTGAAGCTCCTGAAGAGAACGCTCCTGGCTCCTGCAGCTCTCCTTCGTCTGCTCCTGCTGCTTTTTCAATCCCTGACGCGCCCGGATATGCCGCTCCAGCTCCTTCTCATAAGCCTCCCTGCGGATCCCAAGCATCCCCGGCTCGTACACTCCAAGAATATTGCGGACCAGAGATTCCTCATAACGGCGGTTATAATCCTCCTCCGTCCTGTCGTAGGACGCTGCCGCGCTCCTCAAGCCGCCTTCCCTGGCGGCATTCTGTATCAAGCCCTCGGACAGGACCGCAAGGCCTTCCTCCACGTCGGCAAGTTCTCCCGCAACGATCCTGGACGCTTCCTCATTCTCACTCTTCTTCGTCTCATTTTCCTCAAGACGCCCTTCATAATACCGTCTCAGAGTACGCCCCAGATGATTCCTCTCAGGCTCGAGATCCTCTTCCTTCTTCCTGGAGATCAGAAGTCTCTGCCGTACCAGCTCCAGATCCTCCCGTTCCTGCTCTGCCGCCTTCTGCTGCCTGGCGCACGCCAGCAGATGCAGCGTCCGCCCGATCTTCCCGGCCTCTCCCTCCAGATCTTCCTTCTCGATCTCGATCATATCACGGTTGCTGATGTGATAATGCTGCTCCTCATTCAGCCGATGGATCTCGCTGGACAGCTTCGCATATTCGATCCGGGCTATCCGCCCGCTGATCTCCTCGATCCCGGCAAGAATACCCTGATATTCTTCCTCCGTCACATCATGAAGCCGGTTCAGTTCTGCAATGAAATGCGCCACCACATTCTCCCGGCGCTTTCCTTCCTCCGTCTCCGCCTGATAGGCTTCGGCCCTCTCCCGGATCCCGGCGGCCTCCTCCCTGAATGCACGGATGATATCACGCCGCCTGATCTTCGTCTGGTTATCCTTGTACTGGCCCACGTATTTCTCCAGAATCGTCTGAAATTCCTTCATACGGTTCTGCTCCTTATTCAGCTTGCTCTCCACCGCTTCAAGGAACCACTTCTCCACCAGCCCCTTCTCGTCCCGGCAATCCGCGAAGAGCTCCGACAGCCCCGACTCCTTCAAGTTCACCTTCTTGATGATCGTCTCCCATTCCTTATAATGGATCTGATATTCCGCCAGCTTATCAAAATACTGCCTGGACTGCGCCGCATTCGTCATATCATAGCAGAAGAAATTCATAGACCGATCCTTCTTATACGTCTCGAACATCTGCCTGCACGCCGCAAAATTCTTAAGGATCATCTCCTTCTTCCCCTTCTCCACTACAGGAAGATGGTAAATATCCTGAATACAGGGCTTGCGGTATTCACTGATGATATTGATCATCTCCAGATTCTCCCCGCTGCCCTCGCCGATCTCCTGGCTTCTCCGTACCATCATGCCGGTAAGAACATAACCCGCTCCCCCATCCAGCGCCCACTCTACCAGGATAAAGGACGGCTTATTCGAAGTAAAATAACTCTCAAACGGCCGATCCTTCACATCCCGATACCTCTTATGCACAAACGGCGCCAGCAGCATCTGAACCAGCACTGATTTGCCGCCGCCGTTCCTTAAGGACAGCAGCGTGCTCTCCCCGTTCAGATGAAAACACTCGTCGCTGATGCGGATCGCGTTATTGTTGTAGTTCACATTGATCAGCCTGACGGCCTGTATCTTACTCATTCTCCGTCACCCCCAGCACCCTCAGCACTCTCCGGTAATTATTCTGGTTCAGCAGATTCCAGTCCATAAAATTATCCAGCTTCTTCGTAGTCTTAATCATCTCATCCTGTTCCACATACTCGATCAGCCCTTGCTTCTGCAGAAATGTCAGTATATGATGCAGGAATCCCTCCTTCGTCGTCTTCGCCCTGGAGCCCTTGTCATCCGAGCGCAGCGCCTCATAGGCCTCCAGCATATTGGAAAATGCGATCCCCGCCTTCTCCTCTTCCTCTTCTCCCACACTCTGGGCGCCTTCCCTGAGCCGGGCCGAGATACAGTTCTGAAGCTCACCGACCCGGATATATTCCCTCGCCTTGCTGCTGCTCCCCTGCCCGTCGAAGAATTCCACCAGAAGAGTCAGCACTGCGAACTGGGACAGATAATAATCCTTGTCTGTACCGGACGATTTGCAGAGCGCCGCCTTAAGCTGCGCCTTGGAAAAACCAAGGAAATTATTCTCTTCCTTAGGGATCAGGTAGATCACATTCCCATACCGCTCGATTCGGCTCTGGGCGATCTCCCCCTGAGACTTGACCAAGTTCTGGATTCCCTCCTGCTCTGTATACGCCTTATACAACTGCATTTCCTCTTCTTCCCGAAGCTCATGATGCTCCAGAAGATAGTAGAAGACCTCCTGGCTGATCCTGACCTCATCTATTTCATACGCCATATCTCTAGCTCCTTTTTCTATATTCTATCCTGCTTGCACGACACGAATCCGCACATTCGAACACCGGATCGTCTTCCTCTCCCTATCCTCGTTCAATATCCCTTCAAACGTTACCGCGCTTCCATCCTCTATCCGGTAAGTTTCCACCCTGCGGATATCACGGAATTCCGGGTATTCCTCCGCCAGATACAGAAGCATCTCATTCAGATGGAATTCTCCCGGCCTGTCCTGGATGAACTCGCTCCGTTCCTTCGCAAGCGCGGCAATATCAATCTCCTGATTCCTGATCAGCTCCACCATGATCTCCTTAAAAACTTCGACGTTCGGGATCAGTTCCCTGCGCTCATCTTCTCTCTCTTCCGTCAGCGTGCTGATCTCACGAAGGGAGATCTCCCCCTTCCCCGCCGCATACTTAAGAAGCCTGCACAGACTCGTCTCATAACGCTTAAGCTTCTCCTTCTGAAGCCGTTCCTGCTCCTTAATCCATTCCTCCTCATCAAAATCCAGTTCCTCCGCAATATCCTCCTCTTCACGCTTCCGTATCGGGCGCTGCAGCTGAAACGCCTTATTCAGATTATAGACCTTGTCAGGCTCCCGGCCAAACAGCGGCCGCAGAAAATAATCCAGATTCGCAAGCGCGCCTGGATTCTCCAGGATCTTGTCATACAGCTCCGTCCGCATGGGAAAACGCCGGATCAGAGACATCTGCGTCAGTGTCTCCAATTCCTTCGTATACAGAGCCTTCAGATCAAAATGGCTGTTCAGTATCTTCTGATGTTCGTCGATCGTCCGGTTCAGATATGTCTCGATCACACGGAGGTTCGCGAGCTTCTCCTCGTCTTTCTCGCCAAGACGCTTCACATTGATATTCTCCTCCTCCAACGACCTTGCCCTGCTTTTTACCATCTCCCGGTAATTCTGGAACTTCTGCTTCGTATCGCTGATCGTATCCAGATTCTCCACCAGAATCTCTTCATAGTCCTTCACCGAATAATTCAGCGCATTTCTCCGAATCTTACCCATCGCCTCCTGAATCTTCTGAAGCTGGATCCGCAGCAGGTTAAACACGTTCTTGATCTCATCCACTGCCTTATCATAGCTCTGCTTCTCCAGATGCATCTGAAATATCATCTCGTGGATCGTCAGTTTCATATTATTCTCTATCTCCAAGGTTGCAAGTAAAAGATTGTATCCGTCATCCGTCAGATAATAAGAAGTGCGCTTGAATTCCTGATCTATATAAATGATTCTGTTCGCAACATAACTGATATGAAGTGTCTGATATGTACTCTGCTCAAAATCGAACCCGTCAAAATACATGACCCTGCCCTCGTTCGACAGCACGACATTCACCACATAATCTCCCAGGCTCCTGCAGTCATCATAGGTCATATCCTTCCGAAAATGCTGCGTATTGACCGTATCTATATAAGCCCCAATGTCATCCATCGTACAATGCTCTTCCTTCAAGGACTGCTCCATAATATAGAGCATCACCGCGAAGATCAGATTCAACTGTTCTCCAAGCGTAAGGAAGCCATACTGCTTCCAGGTCGTCTTCTGAGCGCTGTTCTGGATCAGCAGCGCATACAGCCCCACATTCTTCATCCTTCTTGGAAAATGTTTTAAAAATTCGTACTGCATCTTATTCCTTTCTATGTTCTGAAATCAGCAATATTCAAAGATTCTTTCTATCTTCTGAAATCTGTATATTCAAGCTCCTTTCTATGTTCTGAAATCAGCAATATTCAAGATCTCCTGGGGAATATACTTGCCGGCGGCAAGGATTTTGCGCATCTTGTCCGCACAACCTTTATCAAAATGCATAAAAAATTCACCCTTGATATTCCTGTTCTGCTGCTCCTTCGTATCCGGCAGATTCTCAATCCCGCAGACAATCTCCGCCCGCTCATGATTCATCCCGACGGCGTCTCCGGCATTCTCACACTTCACCCTGCCGGCATTCTCACACTTCATCCTGCCGGCATTCTCACACTTCATCCTGCCGGCATTCTCACACTTCATCCTGCCGGCATTCTCTGCCTTCTCTGTCATCTTCTCATATGCTTCTTTGAAGGGAATCACCTTACGCCCCTCCGGGTGCATGCCAGCATGCATTCCGGCAAGACTCTCATAGATACCGATCCCCTCATAATCCAGATCTCCAAAATAATAGATTCCATTTCTGCCATCTCTCATATACGGCTCCACACACAGGTCAAAATCCAAAAAGGACCGTAAGATCCCCTTCCCTGCTCCGTATATCAGCGTCCCGAACTCCATTCCCAGAATCTTCCCGCCCCCATCCAGCAGATGCCGCCGCATACTGTAGAACGTGTCCTTGTTCTCCAGGATCAGAAGATTCTGCGGTATCTGCCTTGTGTGTGAATAATATGCCAGAGGTTCCGTAGTCTGATATATATGAAGAAATGCTTCCGTCAATCCGCAATTCTTCAAAATACGCTTCCCCTGTTCACGCCCAAGGAACTTCTCTCTCCCCCATATCTCAAAGCTCCGCTCATTTACCGATTCCTCGTATCTCAGTCTATCCCTGCTGTGCTTCAGATATTCACTCAGCAGCCAGACCCACTGCCTGTCCTTCTCGTAATTCTTCAGATGGGACAGATAATAATCCACAGAGATCAAAGGATGCAGCCGGTATTTTAATTCTTCTTCAAGTGCATGGCAGTCCTTCTCCTGTTCGATCAGCCAATATTCCCGATACAGCGCAGGATGCTTCCCGTTCGTCCCGGAAGCCTTCAGCGGCTTGACCCTTCCATCCGATATAAGCTTCAGCACATATTTACATTGGTCTTCATATGGGATATCCCGACACGAATGTGTCAGTGCTTCAAGAGATACACGCTTCATTACTGTCAATTCCTTCCCCGGCCCGCTCATCCTCTTCTGCTTCTTGCTGCGGTTGAATCCTTACCTTTATTTTGACGGCATTCTCTGCCGATGTCAAGTGCCGCAGAAGCAAATTACTGTAAAAGAATCATTTTCATGTAACAGTTCAGATACCTTCACTGTTACATTTTCATTCCCATATCGTGATCTCACCGCACGCAATCATTTTCCCGGCGTCTCCTGACGGCTGTGTGCGGAAATCATCCGCCTTCTCATGTATGATAACCGTATGGCCGACAACGTCCTCAGGAAAAAAACGCCCCGTATATACCGCCATCCATGCGCTCCCTTCGTTCTCCAATAACGGCGGAAGATCGCCTGCATGAGCCGGATGTACAGTATTCTTAGGATTATAATGTCCATCGGCAGAAGCATATTCTCCCTGTTCATTTTCCGTGCACGAACTGCCCGCATGGATATGGAATCCGTGGAATCCATAACTACTCTCTCCGCTTCCCTTTGGCAAACCATGAACAGATACCGCAATCAACGTTCCTCCGTATGTATCATAAAAATCAACCCGTCCTTCGATCCCCGGGTAGTCCTTATTTCCTTTGATTACTGCATAAGCTGCAGGATTTTCTCTGATATCTGTCATACTCTATCACTCTCCCTGTTCAGTCAAGTCTCCTTGCATCATCTTATGCCGCGCCAAATAGTAATATACCTCCTACTTTTATTAATACTTCCATTTGCCGACAAAAAGGCTTCGGAAGCTATACCTCCGAAGCCTTTTCATTTGCTTAATAAACTATTGCTTAATAACTATTTAACGGCCCTTCTTTGTTGTCGTTGTCTTTTTAGCTGTACCAGAAGACTTGGTCGTTGCCGTCTTCTTGGCCGTTGTTGTAGATTTTTTAGCTGCTGTTGCAGTCGTCTTCTTTGCTGCTGCAGACGTCTTAGCGGATGAGGAAGCTTTTGCTTTCTTACCCTTCTTCGCCTTGCTGCGGATAACCGCAATTACTGCGATACATGCTGCTACGGCTGCTACGACCCACATAATGATCTTGCTGGTATCTCCTGTCTTAGGAAGGAGAGATGCAGCGGCAGCTTTCAATGCGTCTGCTGCAGACTGGGCAGCCGACTTGGCGTCATCACCGTTGGCATTGTCACCATTGGCCGCATTAGGATCTGCATTGGCCGCGTTAGGATCTGATGCAGTGCCGTCACCATTGCTGCCATCCGGGTTATTCGGATCATTGCCATCCGGGTTGTTTGGATCGTTACCATCCGGGTTATTCGGGTCGTCCGGGTTATTCGGATCATCTCCATTCGGGTTGTTCGGGTCGTCCGGGTTATTCGGATCATCTCCATCCGGATTCTCCGGCGCCGTTGACCATGCAATTCCGATCGGTGATGTACCGTTTACTACAAATGTTACGCCCTTGCCTGTTCCCTGGAATACCTCTGAGCCTTCACTGCTCATACAGGTCTCAATCTCTCCTGCTGAGTATTCTGCAAAGTCTTCTGTCTCAAACATATGTGCTGCTGAGAACTGATTCTCCGTAGCAACTACGCCCTGCGGAAGAGACTTGGCCGGTAATGTAACCGGAATACCGCCGTTCTCGAAATCGCCAGGCTGAGCGTCTCTCGTCTCTGGTTCACCTGCATCGTTACGGGTAATAACCTGTACTTTCACATCGTAGAATGCTGTATGTTCCTGATCCTGATATGCTCCCAAGCCTGCAAGATGTCTTGTCAGATCAGTCGTAACTTCCTGCATACTTGTGTATCCTGCATCCTGTAATGCCTGGGTAAGCTCCATGTTATCCGATTGATTCGGAATAATGCGCTTCCAGGTGGTCTTGTACTTCGGACCGGAGTCGGCTAATGGGGACTTCGGAGTCGTCAGTTCTGGAGAAGATACAGGGTCGCTTGGTTTGTAAACTGCAGTTTCTTTGTATCTCATTTGTCCTATGTATTTTGTACCTGGTTTACAATCAGTCCTGTCAGTCTTAATTGGATCATAAGGAACATCTTCTTCTCCTACAGCTATGATTCGATATTCTACATCCGGATCCTCTGACTTAGGCATTGTTATAGTATATGTCTTTTTGTCAGCATTTCCTTCATTAATTGACAATTCAAATCCTGGAACATCAGCTTTCGGATTTTTAAGTTTTTCAAAGGTTACTTCTTTTGAACCTATTTCTTTTGCAACTATATTTTTTGATGCCCCCTTAGTAGATACACGGAAGGTGTGTGTACTTTCAGGTTCAATTCCGTCAAACATACAAATTACTTTGCTTGGATTGTTAGGATCAAGAGTTCCGTTAAGCGGCGCTCCATCATCCATCTGGAATTGGTACTCTTCAATATCAACACCATCTTCTTTGTCAATTTCAATTACGCAGGCAAACCGTTGATTATTGGTTGCGCTGACAGTATGCAGCCTATTATTAGGCGCTGCATCCTTCGGTGTCCTTGGTGTGATCTCTACAGGAGTAGATAAAGTTATCTTTCCACCTTCTTCCAGGGTATAGTTGGAACTGCTGTCTCCTGCCAGGTCTGATCCATCAAAGCTAATTTCCGAATAAGAACCGACGTCTGATCCTGATACTGATCCTGACGCAATTTCAACCTTATCATCACCTTCAACACCTGAAAGTTTTACACCGCTTAACTTAAACTTATTAGTGCCGTCATAAACTTTATTCTCAATAGTTACAGAACTACTTGGAACGATGCTTATAGGTTTCTTTTCTATTACGTACGTTGCTGCTTTGCTTGAAGTTCCAGTGTAATTGCCGCCTTCAATTCCTTTGATTGTGTATTCAATAGTCCCTGCATTTTTAGGTTCAGCAGAAGTTACAATCTCATAGTCTGTTCCTTCTTCCAATTCAATTGGGTTATCAGGGTCTTCACTTGGAAGGATTACTGTAACAGTTTTGGGACCTTGTTTTTTCCCATTATAAACAGTGGATGAAGGTTCCAAAGTTATTTCTGCATTTGCAAGTGAAGCAGGTTCTATGATAAAGTCTTTTGTTGCAGATTCAAGGAAATTGCCATTTCCTGTTGCAGTAATAGTAACACTTGCAGTGTTGTCTTCTGTACTAATATTTACATTATTCTTGTAATCACTTTTTTCAATTGTACGATAATCAGTACCTTCTATAAGTGTATATTTTCCCAATGTTACAACGGGAGACGGTGTACATGGTTGACCAGTATAAGAAACTGGATCAATAGAGGCAATCATCTCCTCTGTAAGCGTAACATGATCAACCGTAACTTCAAAGGAAAAGGTTGTATAATTTGGATTTGAATATCGTACAGTATATGTTTTAGCGTCTTGAATAGACGTTGGATTCGAACTGCCTACAATATAGGTTTTTGTCCATCCTGTCTGATCCACATCATATTCTTGAGCGTTCGGGTTGTTAGGGTCCTTCCAACGAGATGCAATCGTATATACTTTATCATCCAAAGGCTCACCAGTATATGATAAATTGGGCTTAGTTACTGTAATATGTTCTGGAGCTAGGGTTACTTTCTTTTGAATATCTGGGTCAATAATATAGAACGGAATAGTTGTAAGTCGATCAGCATTAATAATTTTAGTTGTTTTGTTCCCCATGATTGATCCGTCTTGTAGCTTTATCTGCATGGTAGTAGGAATGGTAATCGAACAACCATCTCGGATTTTTAACGATTTGCCGACAAGATCTTTATTTAATACAGCATTTCCATATACTTGCCCCAAGGCATATTTGTCGCCATCCTCATTTGTAGTCCAAACAATACCATTAAAATAATCTATATTTGTTCCTTCGGAGATAGGACTATTGGAATATAAATTAGCGCTTCCACCATTAGAGGATAATTTTGTACAATCAATTCCTTCACGCTGAGGAATATCTTTCCCCTTTCCTCCTGTAACATAGATTTCGCCTCCTGCAAGGACTATCTCGCCTCCGCCTTTACCTTGTCCGCCAGTACCAATACCTGCACCGCCTTTTATGATTGCACCTTTGTATTCATATCCGTCACCACCAGTAGCGTCAACTTCGCCGCTATTAATGGTGATTTTACCGCAACCTCCTCCTTGGCCACCGCCAATACCAGCTGCAGCTAAACCTCCTTGAGCGGTAATTTTCCCTTTTGGATCTGTTTCGATAATGATCTCACCCGAGGCATCATTTTCACCAGCATTACCAATACCTGCACCGCCTTTTCCGCCAGTAACATTTAAGGTGCCATCACCGATAATTTTCAAGGTATTGCCACTTGTAACTTGAATACCGGCATGACCATCGGGGCTATTTAAGGTGTTTGCGCCTTGTAATTCTATAGTAACATCTGAAGCACTGTATGGAGAAACGGTTGATTGGCTGATTTCGATAGCTGGTACTGTGGTTGTGCCGTCAGCGTCTTTACAGTTATCGGCAGGAATATTTACAGCATTAAGCACAATATTATGCTTACCGCCTCTTATACGAATGGGATGGTCAATTCCGGCATATGTGTGAGGGCTCTCTTCGCTGCACTCGCAATCAGGACCTAATGGAGTAGTTGGATCAGCGCTAGCTGCGTTTACAGCTAATGGTATAAAAAACGATGTGCTAACCGCTGTTAAGAACACCGCTAAAGAGTGTAGTTTCTTTCTTTGCATCATAGTAGTCCTTTCTTCATTAATATTTCTTGGATATCTACCCTATCTATGTAAACAGAGTATCATTCTGTCTCTAAGATTTCATTATATATAAGTATACCGCATAATTTGTCGAAGTTCAACGACTTTGTCCCTGAAATGAAACTGCACAGTTACCATTTACTGACAAATCCGTAACCAGTAAAGATATGCCTATATATAGAAATTTCTGAATATACGCTATTATATTCAGAGAATCCGCCCAAGAATCCGGTTTTTCCAAAATCTTTCCATAAAATTTGTCTTAAACCCGGAAACAAAGCATGACATTCCGTTTCCTTAATATCCACTATAATAATATATCGTCACAAAAGGAATTTTGATTATAAGAGTTTCGCGATATGAGCAAGAAAGTTGTTCCAGTTATATTTTGCAATATTTATTAACAGATTAGTTTCCTGCCTTTTCTCCTCTGCTTACTGCCTGAAAGCCTCCATCGCAAGGCGCTGCCGCCTGAGAAGAACAAGCACGGAAATAAGTTGGCGATACGGGCGCACCTGCTAGAGCTTTTAACGGCGCAATGGTCGGGCCAGGCAGTTCAGGAGTTCGATTTCTGACCGGATGAAGCACTAATACAGCATTGCGAAATCCACCGTTAATTGTGCAATGCTGTATTAGTGTGCTGACCGCATTATATTCAGCCAAACCTCCTACTTGTCTGTCCGTATCTGCTTTAGAAAATCACTGTTGATTTTTTCAGAAAGAAATGATATATTAAAAACAAGGAAAGCACCCACTCCAAAGTGGATGCCCCCGGTTATGACTACATGTCCTTACGGACACCGCCTATCCTGTTGGCCGACAGGATAGGCATTTTTATTTCTTCTTGTTCCTCTTGTCGAGAAAGGCAAGAAACGCAACAACCAAACTGCCAAAGGACATCAGCAATGCTAATATCCCAATGAAAATCGAAATGATTTCATAAGCTGTCATGTTACGCACCTCCCTTCTTCTCACCGGCTGACCGGCTATGTAAGTTCGGGAGACTGCCACCCTGTCATGGGTACTTTCCTGCATGGTAATACCATGCAAAAACAGATTATCACTTTTTTTCGCTCAATTCAACAATAATCTATGGTTTTCTACAGATTAAATTCCATCCGCAACATCAATCTCACATTTCCTTTTCATTCATACAGTCGCTAATGATAATTCTCCGCAGCTTATCCTGTACAGTTTCAGTACTATTTTTGTTGAAATGCAACGATACAGTCAAATACCATAAGTTAGCTTTTTAAAGAGCTTTACTTTATTTTCATATTTCTTTGTGAAGCAACACTAAATCCAGGAAATTAGGGATTGACAAAACGAGATTCATGTATTAGACTATACATAAATCAAAACTGATGTTCTATCAGTAGATTTCTATATTAAGTATTTCTTGCAAAATCTGCAAAGAATTCATATGCATTTTTCAAAAATATTTTCAACGGTAACAGATTGAGTAAATCATAAGAGCATGGTAGAATATAAGAAAGAAGGGCGCCTATGGGCGAGATTACGATTGTAAGCACACCTTATGACGATGTTTTCCGCACCTTATTAAACGACTGCCGTGAGTTGGTTATTCCCGTGATCAACGAACTGTTTTGGACAAAGTATTCTGGTAATGAAAAGATTGTCTTTTCGCAAGACGTACATTTCCTAAACCGGCAGGATGGTAATGAGGATAAGGAGATCACAGATACGAGCTTTACTATATTAGGAGATGAAACGAAGAAATACCACCTGGAATGTCAGAGCAGTACGGACAGCAGCATGTTGGTGAGATTTTTTGAGTATGATACGCAGATCGCACTGGATACAGGGGAGATTGACGGTGCTGTTCTAACCGTGACATTTCCGCATTCCGCGTTGCTGTATTTGAGACACACTTCCGCTACATCGGATAAATTGAAGATTCGGATGGTGACACCCGGAGGAAGTGTCGAGTATGATATTCTGGTGATGAAGTCCCAGGAATATACCATAGACGAGATTTTTGAGAAGAAGCTGTTATTTCTGATTCCATTTTATATATTTGTACATGAGAAGTATTTTCAGGAATATGAAAATGATGCAGTGAAGCTTAGTACCATGCTGGCAGAGTATGAGGAGATCAAGAACAGGTTGGAAGCGATGGCGAATCGGGAAGAGATCTGTGAATATACTAAGTGTACAATCAATGATATGACGAATAAGACTGCTTGGCATCTGGCTAAAAATTATAAGACTGTTCGAAAAGGAGTGAAAGATATTATGGGTGGTAAAGTTTTGGAATACGAGGCTAAGACTATTTTGAATCGCGGCAGAGCGGAAGGCAGGGAAGAAGGTCGTCTGGCGGGCAGAGCGGAAGGCAGGGAAGAAGGTCGATTGGAAGGCAAGGAAGTTGGTCGATTGGAAGGCAAGATCTTAACCGTCAGAATTTTTCAAGCTGCTAATAAGAATCCTGAATTTACTTGCAATCAGATTGCAGAAGAAGTAGGATGTTCGGCCCAGGAAGTCGATGATACCTTGAAGATGTTTGGAATGTAGAAGATAACTATTATAATAAGGGCATTCTCTTTGTAGGAAAACGCCTGCTCTTCCAAAATTAGAAGAACGATCCAGAAAGATATAAGCCTGGGTAATTTATCCGCAAGAATTTTAGTACGATGCTGGCAGAATATGAAGAAATCAAGAACAGGTTGGAAACGATGGCGAATCGGGAAGAGATCTGTGAATATACTAAGTGTACAATTAATGATATGACGAATAAGACTGCTTGGCATCTGGCTAAAAATTATGAGACTGTTCGAAAAGGGGTGAAAGATATTATGGGTGGTAAAGTTTTGGAATACGAGGCTAAGACTATTTTGAATCGCGGCCGGGAAGAAGGGCGTCTGGCGGGCAGGGCGGAAGGCAAGATCTTAACCGTCAGAATTTTTCAAACTGCTAAAAAGAATCCTGAATTTACTTGCAATCAGATTGCAGAAGAAGTGGGGTGTTCGGCTCAGGAAGTCGACGATACCTTGAAGATGTTCGGTAAGAGCTATATTGATAATTTTACATAAGGAGGCATTATATTGTGGGAACAAATGAGAATATAACAAAAGATAACTCTACTACAAATATAACTGCCGCTGAATCACCAGAAACATCTTTTATCAGTATAAAAGACCAATTAGTTGAAAAAGCAAGAAGTTTTAATCTTTTAAGTAACGTATTTATGAGTGTTGCATTAAATGACACACTGGCCTGTCAGCATGTCATCCGCGTCATAACAGGTATTCCAGACTTAATTGTGAAGGAGGTAAGATCACAGCATAGAATCTCAAAGGTTACGGCGCACGATGCCATTCTTGACATACTGGCAGAGGATATCCACAGGCGATTAGTAAATTTGGAAATACAGAGAAAAGATATCATTGATCATGCCAGAAGAACCAGGTTCTATGCAGCAATGATTGATGGTGAATGTCTGGAAAAAGGAAAAGATTATAATCAAATGCCCGATGTCTATATCATATATATTAGCGAAACAGATTTATGGTCGTCAGGAAAGACTCTTTATAATGTAGAAAAGAAATTTAAAGAAACAGAAATTCCATATGATGATGGTGTTTATATAACATATGTAAATGCCGAGGTAGATGATGGCAGTGATGTTGCAAAGCTTATGGACTATTTTAAAACGGCCGATCCAGAAGATATGAGCCATGGTGATTTATCCGCTAGAATTCATTTTTTGAAGTGCGAGGAAGGAGGATATCTGGAAATGTGTGAAGTTTCTGAAAAAATTTATAACGAAGGTATAATCGAAGGTAAAAAGGAAGGCAAAAGGGAAACCGCATTTAATATGAAAAATAAGGGGTATTCAGATGCTACAATTGCAGATATTTTAGATGTTGGGATTAATGTTATACAGCAATGGTTATCTGGAAGTATTGTAAAATCCTAATGCTAAAACAAAACAGTTTATACCTATATTTCCCAATAGTTATCCCTATAACTCTCAAAAACTTATCAGCAATTACAGATGGAAAGGTATTGGTTCCATTAAAGTGATCGTGTGCAGCAAACTCCAGAAATTTGAAGGAAAAAAGAAAAATACCGTTTCATGAATGATGTGGTTTAATAGAAGAGGAACCTTTATTTGGTGCAGCCAAGTCAAAGACCCCGCTGCAAGCACTTAACTTGACCCACAAGTAATCATGGATATTTATCTGTTCCCATGCTATACTAAAGAAAAAGGGGCGATCCAAATG
>ERZ808024.233-NODE-233-length-35458-cov-9.953478_pt1 | contig 35458 bp, 42 predicted proteins | sample MGYA00380181_ERZ808024 | MGnify/ENA primary metagenome ERZ808024 (study PRJEB31490, sample SAMN06133413) | mouse gut metagenome | isolation source: Z2_1 | host: mice | place: China: Chengdu | collected 2015-05 ...
AATCTCTATTCATCTTTAAGGAATATTTTACCAAATGCGTAGATTTATGAACAGGTACGGATTATTTCCTACTTACCATATATCGGACTCCTTGCTTGTATATTTCTAAGGTTATCTGCACGAAAAATGAACGATTAATCTGCATTACCTTGCAAATATTATATACCAAATATCCAGAAAAGTCAGTAAAATCAAGCATTTCAAGTTTAATCAGCAGGCACTAAGTACGCAAATGAAGAGAATATCAAAAAAATCCAGTGGAAAAACAATATCCTTTTACAAGAATGCCTGAATAATTTGGAAACTTATCAGATTATAAGCGATGACGCTATAATCAGACAAATCGTAAAAATTGCAAGTGGCATTGAAATAAAAAGAAGGTTTCATTCAGATATACCAATGATTGAAAAAAATCATGACTATTATATCGTTTGGGACAATGAACGAGTTCCCATTATCAAATGTAAGGGGAATGATATTATTGAAAATTGGGATGATGTACTTGCTGTAGCATTTGATACCTGTTTTGTTGATTGCGAATCTGAACAAGGTTTTCTTATCAGAGAGTGAACTTCCCATTTGTCGGGAAGTTACAGAGAGTGTAATATCAGAATTCGACTTACTGGAAAAGCGAAATTGAATCAGAATAGGAGGAATCGAAAATATGTTTGAGGGCTTTGATTTTACGAATTTTTGGAAGACAGTGCATATGCGTTGGAAGAATATGTGAGCAAACCGCCTTCCGATGAACTAATTGCCAGCGTGGAACAAGAATTAGGTTATAAGTTGCCTATCTCTTATATTTGGTTGATGAAACAACATAATGGAGGCATTCCTGTAAATACCTGTTTTCCTACCGATGTACCTACCAGTTGGGCAAAAGACCATGTAGCTATTACGGGAATTTTCGGTATTGGGAGGGAAAAAAGTTATTCTTTATGCGGGGGGCTGGGAAGCCAATTTATGATTGACGACTGGGAATACCCTGCCATTGGCGTAGCTATTTGTGACTGTCCCAGCGCTGGACATGATATGATTGATTATCGGGAATGCAGCCCACAAGGAGAACCGAAAATAGTTCATATCGACCAGGAGTGTGACTACAAAATTACTCCTTTAGCAGATAATTTTGAGGAATTTATTCGAGGGCTTGTAAATGAAGATGATTTTGATTTAGAAGATTAACAATTTCTATTTATCGGGTAAACAACATATCATCAAAAAGCAAGACGCATAATACGCAGAGCCGGCAGGCTTGTGGACAATCACAGTCTGTCGGCTCTGCTCTCTTACCCAGAAATAGTAAAACTCGATGCCCTTAAGAATATTGTTTGGAAGTGAAATTGTAAAACGTACATGATTTTTATTTGAAATTAAATAGTATGCCCGCCTTCTGAAAAAATTATTCAAAAAATTTTTGGAAAGTATTGACAAACATTTGATTTGTCCAGTATAATAAAATACTCTCTTAGGAGAACCACAACCAATTACATATCTTTACAGAATTTGGGAGTACGGCTTTGCACCGTACACGCCTGCGGTATGCAAAAAGTAAATACCGCCGCTGCCATTGCCACCTTGAACTGTCGGCGGAGGTCAAGCGTAAAAGACAGTTTCGACTTTGAATTTTAAAGCCGGTTACATCATTGTGAAACCAAAACTGCAAGGGATAAGTCTATCCTTTTGTATTGGTCGGTACACATTGATGTGCCGGCTTTTTTTGCTGCCCAAATGCCGGTTACAACTGAATGACCGGCTGAATGGGATATGATTTTGCGATAACTTCTTTTTTCGAAGAGTGAGCGAAACAACGCCGCCTGAGATGGGGCAGGGACAGAAAAACGACATTCAGACAGACCGGCGAAAAACATTAGACCGTATGCGGCAGAAAGAGTGTCGCATACCGCAGCAAGCAGGGAAACTGTATTGACAGTTTCCACCCCAACCGGCTCCATGAGCCGACTGCTCTTTGGGGAATCCCCCAATCCCCTTAAAAAATCAAGAAAGGACTGATGTTATGAACGAAGCCAAGAACAAAAATTTATTTATCCGTGTGAGCGAAAAAGAGAAAAAAATCATTGAGCAGAACGCCAAAAAGTGCGGGATTTCCGTATCAGAGTATCTTCGCCAGCGTGCTTTGGGATATATGCCGAGAGCCGTCCTGCCCGAAGTATTTTTCTCTTTTAACGATAAACTGGACGAACTCTGCGTCGCTGTCGAGGGGAAAATCACAGCGGATACGGAAGAAAAAATAATTGCCCTGATTGATGGAATCACAGCCGAGTTAATCCTCCCTCAAAAAGAAAAGGCGGTGCAATCGGGGCCCCCGCAAAGCCTGCTTTGTGGGAAAAGGAGCATCCACGGAATGGTGAGCTTCTGCCGTTTACGGCGGAAGCGGTGAATGGAGTGTGATGCGACGTGGCGACTACCGGCTTCTGGCCTGTCAAAGACAGGCTGAAGGAAGTAATTGACTATGCGGAAAATCCCGACAAAACCATTGATAAAAAGTATGTGGACAGCGATTTATACGCCGCCCTGCGGTATGTTTCCAATGGCAAAAAGACCGACGAGCGTATGTATGTCAGCGGCGTCAACTGCAACGCAAAGCGGGCGTATGAGCGTATGACGGCAACGAAAAAACGCTTCGGGAAAACGGGCGGCAATGTGGCATACCACGGATATCAGAGCTTTCAGACCGGCGAAGCCACGCCCGAAGAAGCACACAAAATCGGACTGGAAACCGCAAGGCGTATGTGGGGAAACGAGTACGAAATTGTTGTTACCACACACCTTAATACAGATAATGTCCATAACCATTTTGTTGTAAATTCTATATCCTTTAAGACCGGCAGAAAATTTGAAAACCATATTTCCGACCATTATAAGCTCCGTGAAATCTCCGACGCCGTATGTTTGGAACATGGAAAGGGCATCCTCAAAGACGCAGAGTTTTACGGCGGGAGCAAAAAAGAATACCATTTGAAACAAAATGGCGGGCTGTCACATCGGGAGCTTTTGAAAGCAGATATTGACACTGCACTTGCCCAGTCCGCCAACTTCAAGGCTTTTGAAATCCGTTTAAAGGATATGGGCTATGAAATCTGCCGTGATGAAAACTTCGCCCATTATTCCGTAAAAGGGACAGGATGGCAGAGGGCAGTCCGCTTAGACCGACTTGGGAAAAAATACTCACCCGAAGCAATCAGGGCAAGGCTGCTTGATAACCAGCGGCATATCGGCTATGTCCCATTCCACAAGCCGAAATATACGCCGCTCCTTACACTTGAAATCGAGTACCGCAAAATACAGCGCATGGACGGCATACAGATGCTTTTTGCCCTTGTGATTGAACTTTGCAGGCTGGTTACGGGAAACAATATTGCCCCCGAAACTCCCCGTCCGCTCTCCCCCGCCATGCGTCAGGAAATTGTAAAATTAGATAAAACGCTGAAAGAATACAAGTTCCTATGCGGGAACAACATTGATTCCCCGCAGGAGCTTGTTTCTTTTATCGAAGAAAAGCGGGAGCAAATCGGCGCATTGGAAAAAGAACGGCAGTCAGTTTACAACCGCAACCGCCATAAGAAAAGCGGGGAATTAAATGCACAGGCAAGGGAAATCTCCGCCAAGATAAAACCTCTGCGGGCGGAATTATCCCTTGCAAAGGCTGTCCTTGAAAAAATACCGAAGCTGAAAGAAGTAATTGAAGCCGAACGGCAGGCAGAAACCGCTGTTATAACAAAAAATAGGGAAAGAAGGTATGCACGATGACAAATACAAAAACCAATACCCCGCCGAAGAAAAAAGCGGCGAATATCCAAGTGGATAAACTCCGTACTTTTGAGGGACATCCCTTTAAGGTACTGGATGATGAAGATATGGACAATCTTATCGAAAGTATCAGACAGCAAGGCATTATCTCCCCGCTGATTGTAAGAACAATTGAACGCACAGATGAATATGAAGTGATAAGCGGACACAGACGTTTACACGCCGCCGTCAAAGCAGGACTTTCCGAAGTTCCAGCCTTAATTTATCCCCTTGACCGCAACGAAGCGATGATTGCGGTTGTAGACAGCAATCTGCACCGTGAAAAGCTGCTCCCAAGTGAAAAAGCCTTTGCCTACAAAATGAAAATGGATGCAATGAAAACGCAGGGCAAGAGAACGGATTTAACTTTGTCGCAAGCTGCGACAAAGTCGGATACCGCCGCCGAAATAGGAAAATCACAGAATGAAAGCCGTGACCAAGTGTTCCGCTATATCCGTCTGACTTATCTTATCCCCGAACTGCTTGACAAGGTTGATGGGGGCGTTATCGCACTCAGCCCCGCCGTAGAGCTATCCTACCTTTCCAAAGAACAGCAAAAAATACTGCTTGACGCAATGAGCCTGAACGACTGCACACCCTCACACGCACAGAGTATCCGTATGAAGAAAGCGGCACAGCAAAATACGCTTTCCTCGAACAGTATTTATGAAATCATGTCGGAGGAAAAATCTAACCAAACTGAGCGCATCAGCTTTAAGGTACAGGATTTAAAAGGATTTTTCCCGAAAAACTTTACGCAAAAACAGATGACGGACACGATTCTGAAGCTGCTTTACGAGTACAACAGAAAACTGGAACGCAGACGAAACAGCCACGACGAAAAGTAAGGTAGCATTATGAAAAAATTAGAAACCTTTACAGTCAATCCAAATGTAGTCTATATGCTGCCGCCTGAGCCAATAGATGAAAATGAGAAAATCAATTTATCGCAGGAAATACTGCCCCGTAGTCCCGATATCCGCATTGAAAGCAGAAAATTAGTGCGTTTCAGCGGTGAAAACGATTTTTCATTAAAAATTGGCGGCACGACCTACGAGGTCAACACCCATTTCAGCAAGAAAGGAAAACAAAGCGTATTAGAGCAGTTTAAAGAACTGATACTGTCCGAAAAGCTGATTTCCGCGAGCAATGAGGAAAATAGCCATGTTTACATGGATATTTGACGAATGCCGCGAGGGTCAACAACCCAACTGCTTGCAGTGGGGTTGTTGACTTAATATTGCACATTGGAAAAAGATAACTGGATATAGTAAGATAACCTTGCCTTTGCTATGCCCGGTTGTCGGAAAGGAGATTATTTTTATGGCAACAGCAAAATTAAACGGGCAGACAGAAGAAAAAATCACAGCTTTGTATTGTAGGCTGTCGGTTGACGACGATAATAAAGACGAGGAATCCAACAGTATCACCAATCAAAAACAAATACTTTCTGATTATGCAAAGAAAAACGGTTATGCAAATACTATGTTTTTTGTGGATGATGGAATCAGCGGCACGACCTTCCAAAGACCGAATTTTATGCGTATGGAGCGTATGGCGGAAAACGGTGAAATCGGCACGATAATCGTAAAAGACCTCTCCCGCTTCGGGCGTGAACAGGTAGAAATGGGCAGGCTTACACAGGTGGTGTATCCGTCCCTCGGCATCCGCTTTATCGCCATACAAGAGCGTGTGGACACTTTGACCGGCGACGGCGTGGAGATGATGCCCTTCCACAATATTTTCAACGAATGGTATGCGGCGCAGACTTCTAAGAAAATCCGTGCAGTGTGGCAGTCCAAAGCGGAACACGGCGAGCGTATCGCTTCCATCGTACCCTATGGGTACAGGAAATCGGAAGATAACCCAAAACAATGGGTAATCGACGAACCGGCGGCACAGACCGTAAGGAAGATTTTTTCCCTGTGCCTTGCGGGAAAAGGCCCGATGCAGATTGCAAGGCAGCTTGAAGAAGAACAGATACTTTCCCCCGCCGCCTATTTTGAATCCATCGGCAGGAAACATGCACAGAAACTCCCGAAAAACCCTTGCGGGTGGGAACAGGCGACCGTCGGATATATCCTTGAAAACAGGCAGTACACCGGCTGCGCCGTTAATTTTAAAAGCACTACCGTCAGTTACAAAGTCCATAAGAGAATCCAGCACAGCGAGGAAGATTACCAAATCATACCCGATATGCAGGAAGCCATCATCTCCGAGGAACAATGGCTGAGGGTGCAGGAGCTTCGCAAACACAAGCGCAGACCGACGAAAACCGGCAGGACAAGCCTTTTTTCGGGACTGCTCTACTGCTATGACTGCAAATCAAAAATGCACTTTGTAGCCGCCAAGAGCATGAAACGGAAACAGGAGCATTTCCGCTGTTCCCAATATAAATCCGGCAGAGGAAAATGCGCCATGCACTATATCCGTGATATTGTCCTTGAAAGGCTCGTGCTGGAAGCTGTCAGCGACTTATCCGATTTTGTACGCTGTTATGAGCCGGTATTCCTGTATCTGCTGGCAAAGAAAAACAACGCCATGCGGCAGAAGGAATACCAACAGCTTCAGAAAGCGGTGGAGAATGGCACAAAGCGGATAGCGGAAATCGACAGGCTGATTGAAAAGGTGTTTGAGCAGAACGCAGGCGGCATCCTCTCTGATGAACGGTTTGCTAAAATGCTCCAAAGCTATGAAAAGGAGCAGAAAGCATTGACGCAGGAAGTGGAAGAAAACCTCCAGACCTTGCAGAATGCCGAACAGAGGGTAGTGGATTTAAGGCTAGTCTTACGCACTTTGCGGGAGATGACCGACATCAAGGAACTTACTCCTACGCTTGTCAATTCGCTGATTGAGCGTATCGAAGTCCACAACAGCGACAGGTCCAACGGTCACAGCCATGTGGAGGTAGATATTTATTTTACGGCGGTGGGCATGATAGATATTCCCACGGAAAAAGAAATCCTTGCCACGATGGAAGAAATACGGAACAACCTGCAAGACTTCAAATTTGTGGCGTAACAAACGGATACGGCGCAGTCCTTCAAAGGAAGCTGCACCGCATCCTACATAAAAGTATCTTTATCTGGCGACAGCTAAGGCCATTATGCTTCTTACTGATAAATCATAAATCCTTCTACGCAGCCGCTTTATATCGTGTATAAACATACTCGTAAATCTCCTATTATTTGCTCCATTTACTTCTTTTCTTATCTCATCTGCTATATATCCTTCAATTTCAGACATAGATATTGTGGGTAAATCCTGTGGTAATATGCTATACTCTCTGTGTACTCCATCTTCATTTCCACTATCTTCTATGTGAAATAAGATTTTATATTTTCCCTGCTAACATTAATATTATTCCTGTTCGTCCATATATTCCTTACGAATTTGTGACAAGCTCTTACCAGATTCCTTATGAATCGCAAACTTGTATGTTTCTACAGACTTCCAACCTGTAATTCCTTTAAGCCAATCCTGCATGGACATCTCTTCATCATTGACGAAAACATGACCATTTTCAAGAAGAGTCGCTTCTTCATCAGTTCCTTTTGCAATAAGAATATCACCGACTTTTACAACTCTCCACCCAAGCATATCTTTTATCTTTGGAAGAACAGTTCTCTTAATGGACCCAGAAGGCTTTTTCATTTCCTTAACCCAATTGTTAGGTTGCTCAATAATCTCAAACTTTGGTGCTGGTTCAGAGTTTCCAATTCTAAACACCTTTATCTCACAAAGAATAAAGCCTACACCCTCATCTGTATGATTATTAAGCCACTCAATTGCAGCACGATGTTCTGGTCTTGCTTTTCTTACAAGCCAAATTACCAAATCAGCAGACTTCCCGGATGCATAAGTAATTAACTTACCTAAATGGTCATGGTCAGTTTCTTCAAGCTGATTCTCAATAATAATCTTCTTACCTGTGTCTGCATCTGTAGCGAATATATCTGCATTAAAATCACCAACTGACGATTCTGTTTCTTCTACAGAAATATCAATTCCTACTTCATCACCAAGAATAGATATATTTTTCGACAACCAAGGAGTAAAGTCATGCGCCTCGTGTGACCATACTTCTCTTAAATCTTTGACTTCCTGTAATGTACCAAGGTTAATCATCGTATTCCCCCTCTAACTTTATTTTCTTTTTTCTATTATCTTTGTATGTAATTGTCAGTTCATAGCTGCAGCCATCACACACCTTGCATTCGATCATCTCCGCCCAAGGACGATACAGCCATATTACATTCTGATAAACATCAGTTTGAGACTGCCTTTTTCTGCCTCTTCCATAGCTTCAGGCGCAAGATATCCATACATGACGGGAATAACATTATTCGATTTACACTATGGACATATACATCCCATACAATACCTCCAATCAAAAAAGCATCCAGAACTCGCCCGAATGCCAATAATACTTCTATATAAATACGGGATGAATTCTTTGTTTTACAATGCTTTTCCTCTCAAAAAATGGTTATAAGATCACTAAGTTATATTGTATCATCCAGGCCTTATTTTTACCAGCAAAAAACATGCGTTGATAGCCGCACAGCAGACTACTCTGCAAAAGGCATCAAAAGTTACTTGTTGCCTCTCCAATATCATCAACAATACCGATAGATTGTTTTTTTATTTCCGTTGGGATATAGGCTTCTGACAGATTGATACATATATAAACGGCATTGGGGTTCTTGTAGGTCATTTGCCAAAACGGATATTTAATAATTCCCGGCGTATTACCGCCAACACCTAATTCCAAATATACAATATTCAAGTCCTTATAACGCCTTACAAAGTTTTGATACCTATTTGCTGCTATACGCCAGCCGTTATCCTCAACAAAAGTATTGTCTGCCCGTAGATTCATTGACATGGGCGCACCACAAACCGGGCAATGTGGAACTAATTCGGACGGAATACGCATATTTTCTTGTTCAGCAACCATTCTTTTAATCATGGATTCATTATCATACGTTTTATTGTGACAAGGTTTTGAACATTGCCATAACCCATAATCGCCCTGTGTATAAAATAGCCTCTGCTTATCAAAACCCGCCTTTTGAAAACAGTGGTCTACATTGGTTGTCAAAACAAAATAGTCTTTGTCCTGTATCAGATTTTGTAAATCGTTATAAACGGATTTCGGCGCATTTTGATAACGGTTCATAAAAATGTAACGGCTCCAATACGCCCAATGTTCTTCTAATGTTTTGTAGGGATAAAAGCCCGCTGAATACATATCCTTAAAATGATATTTTGCTATGAAATCCGGGAAGTTATCCTCAAACCGTTTCCCAGAATAAGTAAATCCGGCAGACGTAGACAGTCCTGCCCCTGCTCCAATCAAGATAGCGTCTGCACTCTGAATTTTTATTTTGGCTTTTTCGATGTTATCCCAATAACTACTTAGCTGCTTCATTTGGAAAATGAAACTCCCCCGTAGAAATGCAGCAAAAAGCAATGCTTTTCAACTGATACTCTGCGGCAAGTTCAAGACAGGAACGGTAACAGTCTGATAACAGGTTACAAGCTCTCTGTGCAGAATCCACTGCCCGCACGGCCCCCCCCTCCCCTCTTATAATTTCTTCACAAACAGACAGCGGATCGCGTTCAGTACCGCAAGAATCATAACACCTACATCCGCAAAGATTGCCAGATACATATTTGCAATACCCACAGCCCCTAATGCAAGGCAGGCAAACTTAACCGCCAGTGCAAATACAATATTCTGATAGACAATCCGCAGGCATTTTCTGGAAATCTTGATTGCCTTTGCAATCTTGACCGGGTCGTCATCCATCAAAACGATGTCCGCCGCTTCGATTGCCGCATCCGAACCCATCGCACCCATAGCAATACCGATATCCGCTCTGGAAAGAACCGGTGCATCATTGATACCGTCGCCTACAAACGCCAACTTTGCCTTACCCGGTTTCATTTGCAGAAGTTCTTCCACCTTATCCACCTTATCAGCCGGAAGAAGCCCACTGTGCACCTCATCAATCCCAAGGTTAGCAGCAACCTGATCCGCCACTTTCTTTGCATCCCCGGTCAGCATGACAGATCTTTCTACCCCTGCTTTCTTCAATTCTGCAATCGCCTCCTTGGCATGGGGTTTTATAATATCGGAGATTACGATATGCCCTGCATATTTTCCGTCTATTGCCATGTGAATGATTGTTCCGGTCGAGTGACAGTCCTGATAGGGAATGTTCAGATGCTTCATCAATTTATCATTACCGGCTGCCACTTCTTTACCGTCTACTTTTGCCGTCACACCATTTCCGCTGATTTCCTGTATATCTGATACACGGCTTCTGTTAATTTCTTTTCCGTATGCCCGCTGTAAGCTCTTGCTGATAGGGTGGGAAGAAGCACTCTCTGCCAGAGCTGCATATTCAATCAGCTTCTCATCCTCCATAGTAGAATGATGAATCCCATTTACCTCAAAGACACCCTTTGTCATGGTTCCGGTCTTATCAAAAACAACATACTTAGTCTGGGAAAGAATTTCCAAATAGTTAGAGCCTTTCACCAGCACACCCTCTTTGCTTGCGCCTCCAATTCCCGCAAAGAAACTCAAAGGAATACTGATCACCAACGCACATGGGCAGCTGATAACTAAAAAGGTCAATGCCCGGTAAATCCAGACACCCCAGTCTGCGGACAGCCCCATAAAGAGCATACGGACAATCGGAGGAAGGAACGCCAGCGCTAATGCACAATAGCAGACTGCCGGAGTATAGATTTTCGCAAACTTTGAGATAAAATCTTCCGACTTTGATTTACGGGAGCTTGCATTTTCTACCAGATCCAAAATCTTGGAAACCGTGGATTCATCAAACGCTTTCGTTGTCTGTATCTTCAATACACTTGTCATACTGATACATCCACTGATCACTTCATCCCCTGCTTTTGCCTCCCTCGGCAGGCTTTCCCCTGTCAATGCGCTGGTATTCAGACTGGATGAACCTTCAACGATAATCCCGTCAATCGGCACTTTCTCTCCCGGCTGAACAACGATAACACTGCCAATCTCTACTTCATCCGGGTCTGCCTTCTCCAGTTTGCCATTTCGCTCAACATTCGCATAATCGGGACGGATATCCATCAGATTACTGATATTACGGCGGCTTTTACCCACTGCATAACCCTGGAACCATTCACCGATCTGATAAAACAGCATAACGGCAATCGCTTCCAGATATTCACCATTCTCATAAACAGCCAGTGCCATTGCACCAATGGTGGCCACTGCCATCAGAAAGCTCTCGTCAAATACCTGGCGGTTTTTAATTCCTTTTGCCGCTTTCCTTAAAATGTCATATCCGATAATGAAGTAGTCAATCAGATAACACGCAAAGCGTATCCACCGCCCTGCAGACGGGAATAAATAATTGTCGACCGTATCAAACGCCTCTGCGGAAATAAACTGGAGCGACAATAATATAACCGCAGTAATCAAAATCCGAATCATCATAGTTCTCTGCTTTTTGGTCAATCCCCCTTTGCGGCTGCCAATAAAAATAAGAACAACAGAAGCCATTATGATAACGACCGTCAGCAGTATGCTTATCACTAATTCCTGCATAACTATCTCCTTTCAACAATTAAGTATGTGTTTATTTGTTTGTGAGAGAAAAGGCACCCCAAACTGCCGAGGTGCATTGTTAAGGGTGCCCATCCATTCCACAGCCCTGCATTGCAAGGCATGGCAGTTCTGATCAAAGAAAAATTTCGCAGTCAGGCTCAACTTTCTTGCAGGCTTTCAGAACATCCTCCATTACCGCCTTCGGATCCCTGCCTTCCTCAAACTCCACAATCATCTTCAGGGCCATGAAATTCACGGTTGCGTCCTGCACGCCGGAAGTCTTCTTGGCAGCATCCTCCATCAGGTTCGCACAGTTGGCGCAGTCCACATCAATCTTGTAAGTCTTTTTCATAGGGATAAATCCTCCTTGTTAAATATATTTAATAATTTTATGATTAAGCACTTGTTTAATCATCATGGCTGCAGTATAATACAGACAGAAACAGAAGTCAATGCTTTAAAAGCACACCCTTCCAATTGGGCGAAAAGCATTTCCGATTGGGCGAAAACAGAGGAATTTGTATGTTAAAAAAAGAACTGCCGCACCATCATGAAGAAGAAACAGAAAACTCACGTATACAGGAACAGCTAAGTAAAATTGACAATTTCCAGACGGTTGCAGAAATCTTCAAACAGCTTGGGGACACCACCAGAATCCGCATCTTCTTTCTGCTGTGCCACTGTGAAGAGTGCGTGATCAATATTTCCGCCATGCTGGATATGTCCAGCCCTGCGGTATCCCATCATCTCCGGCCGTTACGCAACAGCGGCCTGATCGTCAGCCGCCGCGAAGGTAAAGAGGTCTATTACCGGGCAGCAGACACGCCGCAATGCCAGCTCCTGCACCAGATGATCGAGCAGGTTATGGAAATTGCCTGCCCCAAATAAAGAGAAATAAAGGAAGGTATCAAAATGATAGATGAATTGACAGACATCCGCAGCTCCTTTATCAAGAGCCATAGCATGAATCATATAAAAGCAATTGAATTATATCCCGGCATTGAATTAACTTACCTTACCCTGACAACAGGCCATTTCTCCGTACACCATGCCGCCCTCGACCATATACTCGAAATCAATTACTGCCGTTCGGGACGTATTGGATGGGACATGGGGAATGGAAACAGTGTCTACCTCGGGCAGAAGGATTTTTCCCTGCACACCATGAAATCCTGTGCGGATTCCGTCATGTCCCTGCCAAACGGAGATTATGAAGGGCTTACCATCAGCATCGACTTAAGAGAACTTACAGATGATCCTCCAGAGGCACTTTCCGGGACAGGGATCACAGGGACGTTTCTATATAATAAATTCTGCAAAAACAGCCCCATTACCTCGCTTGCAGGAAACGAACAGACGGAAAGTATTTTTTCCGCATTTTACAGCCAGCCCGAACCTCTGCAGCTTGCCTGGCAAAAAATAAAGGCTTTGGAACTCCTGCTGTATCTTGGAGGGTTAAAAGTTGACTCCAAAAACTGCCTGACAGAATACCAATCAGAACAGATTGAAACTATCAGGAAGATCCATAAACAGCTCGCAGAGCATATGGAACAAAGGTTCACCATTGAGTCACTGTCAAAACAATATCTGATAAACCCTACCACATTAAAAACCCTGTTCAAATCGGTCTATGGGACCTCGATTGCCGCCCACATGAAAGAACACCGCATGGAGCGGGCAGCCAAACTGCTCCGGGAAACAGGCTTAAGCATTGCTGAAATTGCCGGAAGTGTAGGATATGACAGCCAGAGCCGATTTACGGCAGCCTTTAAAGCGCACTGGGGAAAGCTCCCCAAGGACTATCGGAACACTTCCGGGATTTCAAAGTTGCAGATTTTTTCCTAAGCAGTCATATCTACGCTCAACGGTGTAACAGATATTTTATTCTCTACATATACTGCGTAAATATCACTGTTTTTTTCCAGTGAATCCACGTCCACATACTGCATAGCCTTTAAACTGTATGGCTTATCAAATCTTCTTTTTTCAGGCTTTATAAAATAGAAGTAATTCTGTCTGCTCTGTACTGTGATCCGATATGAAAACGGCTCTTTTATACAAGCTGGAACATTGATATTCCAAATATCCGTTCCCTTTGGCATACCGTGTATCAGCACATCCTCGACAAATTGACGCAGTATCGTTTTTGCCGGTTTCCAGTCAATTACGTCAAATTCTTCTGACCGGTGCTTCCCATACTCAACAGCCGCAGATACCGCGATTCCCGGAATTCCGTGACTGCTCGCTTCAAATGCTGCTCCCAGCGTACCGCTGCATGTAAGTGTAGTACCCAAATTCTCGCCGTAATTGATACCGCTTATACATAGATCCGGCTTTCTCTCAGACAATTCCATCACCCCATGAGCGACTGCCAGCGCCGGGGAACCGTGTACCGCGTATGCCCTATAATCTCTACCCTCAACATTCATTAACGTCTCTTCGATTATTCCGCTTCCCTCCGTTCTTGGAAATGCTCTGCCCATCCCGGTCTGCTGCACAGCCGGGGCTGCAATAAACAACTCCCCATATGCCGCCGCTGCCTCTGCTGCCGCCATTAAGCCCGGGCTTCGGATTCCGTCATCATTCGTGAGCATGATCAATGGTTTCTTCATCATCTTCCACTCCCTTCTGTTGAATTTCTGTTATCTAACTTAAAAATCCCCACAGACAGCTTGTTCTCAGGCAAGTCTCCACAGGGATATTTTAAGGAGGAAGTATGTATTTTTAATTAACTGAATATTTCATATGTCTTCTTAAGCACTTCGTCTGTATGCTCTGTGATTCCAAGGTAGACCGGAAGCATTTTCTTATACAGCTCTACATTCTCTGGATTCGGTTCAAATGTATCTTTAATGCGTACCATTCCTTCCACCGCTTCATCAAATCCATCATATACGCCTGCCGCAACTGCCGCGCAGATTGCCGAGCCAAGTCCTGCCGCACCGTTTACTTCATTTCTTATAGTGCACATATCAAACACATCCGCCAGTATCTGCATGAACAGATTGCTGTTAGAACCGCCTCCCGTTACGATCATCTTATCAAGCGTAACGCCGACCTCGTTGCTCATATCATCTACATGCTTTTTCATAGTCATTGCCACTGCTTCTAAAAGAGAGCGGTAAATGTGCCCTCTGGTATGTCTTCCGTCAAATCCGATCATAATACCTTTCTTATAGCGGGCATCCACCGGAGCCAGCCAGTCAAGTACTGTCATGAGTCCGTCGCTTCCAGTCGGAACCTTTTCTGCCTCCTCGCTCAGAAGTTCTTCCGCAGACATTCCCATATCTTTCGCCATCTTTATATAGCTCTCGCCAAGCACTTCTCTGAACCAGCTTATTGTCCACATACCTCTGCGGATTCCGTTGCTGTCATAAAGATATTTATTCGGCACACAGGAGAATTTGGGCCACGCATAGGAAGTTCCTTTCAAATTCTCTTTACCTTCCATCATAGCGGTAGTGTAGGTTCCAAGAGACAAGCACGCCGTAGTCTCTCCCATACAGCCTGTTCCCAGTCCTTCTACCGCTTTATCATTAGAAGTAGCTACCACCGGAACTCCCTCTGGAAGTCCTGTCCGCTCAGAGGCTTCCTTTGTCACATATCCAAGAATTTCCCCCGGCATTACCAGATCAAAGAGCATTTCCTTAGGCATCCCTGTTGCCTTGTAGCTTTCTGGATCGTCCGACCATCTCCAGTTATCCACATCTACCGGCCAGCCGTACTCATAATTTGCAATCGTATCTTTGAGTTCTCCTGTCAGACGGTTCGTAATGTATCCCGAAGAAGCACAGATCCATCTGACATCCGGATTCGCATGGTCATATGGCTGTGATACGCGGATATCCATCCAACTAAGCGCCGGCTGTGCCAGAGTACCGTCTTCTTTCAGATCACTCTCTTATCGTTCATCACGAGCTGCTTCAAATTGCTCAGCATCGTACAAGTCCCCTATTTGCGCGGATGTCCCTCTGACCTAGCGCTCCATCCAAATAATGCTAACCCCCATAAACAAAAGACCTGAACCAATCACTATGATAAGCATTGCAGAAAATGGAAACTGTATATTTCCAAACATATAAGTGATTCCATTTTCAGACGCATATATATCTATAATTTCTTTCGCTGTCATATACGTGCCTTTTACTGCCTGGTCTGTTACATTTCCAAAAGTTGCCATAAGCGGTTCTCTTGTCATGACTCTGCGCATAAGCGTCGCACCATGATGGGCCGGAACGAGTGCGAATATTTTTTGGATATTTGCCGGAAACATGCCTATTGGCAGAAATGCCCCTGTAAGAAAGCCAACCAACGCAGACATAATTCCTGTAAATGTACTGTACAGGCTTACACTTTTTGTCAGCATGGCCGCTGCAAAGAGTATGCTTGTTGCTGAAAATGTGTTTGCAATAATTAAGCCTGCCATTTCTATATTGCTCCGTATACTTAGCCATTCGCCGCCGTTCATTACGATAAATCCCTCTGCTATGAACAGGCAGAGTATATTCATCACAATGCCTACAAGAAACGGAGCTAACCAATAACCGACAACCAGCTTGTTACGGGCGACTGCACTGACAAGGAAGCTGTCTAACCGATTATCATTGCTGTCCTGTACCATGATCGTAAGTACATTGAGGGGAACTAAGATGCAGTTGATCATCAATACACCCGCCATTGATGTTGTGTCAACCAGCCATCGTATATGAGCAAAATCCATTCCCTCCACTTCGGCGTATACGTCCATCATTCCTTCTGCCATATAGTTGCCAAGAAACAGACTGATCAGAACTATAAATAACAGCATATAGACAAAAGAGAATAAAATGGATAAAGGGTTTTTCAGATAAAGCTTCATTGTCCTGCCAGTTAATACGTTTATTTCTTTCATTTCGTCACCTCCGTATGACCTGTTACATTTAAAAATACATCGTCCATATTTCCTTTTATTAATTCAAAATCAAGAAAATCATCCAAGCTGTTTACTATTTTTAATGCTTCATGGCTATCCTCAATCGAAATCGAAACGTAATCCGCTTTTTGCTTTGCGGTATAGCCCATTGCCTGCAGTTGATGGATGCCTTCCTCCGAATTAATAAAACGCAGCTTTAATGTATCCTTTCCATACTTGCTTTTCAATGTGTCTGGCGTTCCCTCTGCACAAATCCTGCCCTTTTCCAGTATCAATACATTATCTGCCGCTGCTGCTTCCTCCATGTAATGCGTTGTGAGAAAGACTGTCATTCCGTGCTGCGTCTGCATATCCCGTATCAGTTTCCAGATGGCAGTACGTGTCTGCGGGTCTAACCCTGTTGTCGGTTCATCCAATATAAGAATTTCCGGCTTGTTTAAAATTGCACGGGCAATCTCACATTTTCGTTTCTGTCCGCCGGATAATTTTCCAAAAGGACGTTTCCAAATGTCTGAAAGTCCAAATACATCACGCAGTTCATTGATCCTGTGATGGAGTTCCTCACCACTCAGCCCTTGAAAACGCGCCCGTATATTCAGATTATCCCCGACCGTCAATAGATCGTCTAAAACATTGGTCTGAAAAACGACCCCCAAACGGCTTCTCACCTTTGCAGCTTCTTTTTCTGTATCAAAACCGTCTACAATTATGCTGCCGGATGTTTTCGGGAGCAATGTACAGATCATACTGATCGTTGTGGACTTTCCTGCGCCGTTCGTTCCAAGAAACGCAAACAATTCACCTTGTTTCACCGTAAAACTGATATTATTTACAGCGACAAACTGATCAAACTGCCTGCACAAATTTTTAATCTCTATGATATTTTTCATTTTGTCACCAACCTTTCTTTCCATATCTTAATTCATTACGTTACGTTATTAGCAAGTGTTTTTTCAAAAAAAATTCCGGGACTGATACGCCCCGGAGTGATACTTTGTTTTGCTCTTTAGTCCTGTTTTTGATCATAAATATTTAAGGCCTCTTCCAAAAATGGTTCTGCCTTTTCAATCAGCTCCCGTTCAGCAGGATTCCAGACTCCTCTCTGATCGTCAACTGCCAGAAATGCCTGTTCGTGTTCAGGATTTCCCCCTGTGACTTTTCGCACCATTTCCGTCCACTCCATTGCCAATGTCTGAGCGATTGCATCACCGGGTCTTATTCCGGCTTCATTGAATGCAGCTGACTTTATAGAAAGGCGTTTCCATGTGTTGTAAAAATCCATTACATCATCCAATGTCTGAAAATGTTCCTCAAAAATTTCTGTCTGTTCCTCTGAAAACTCGTAATTCCCCCAGATAGAAAGGTCAACCGAGCCAAGCGACTGCATAAAGGTTGCTAACAGCGTCCACGGCGGCGTTTTTCCGGCGCTGATGATTTCCTGGCTTGCTTCAATAGCGGCAATGCTGTTTTGGATATTGTATATTTGGTTGTACAGCATAACTTTTTGTACGGATAATAATTCGCCGGCATTTTTATCTGTTTTAGGTTCAGCAAGTATTCTTTTAATTTGATCCAGTGAAAAGCCTAATCCACGATAAAAAATAATATGTTCTAACTTAATCATATCCTTTTCTGTGTAAAAACGCCGTCCGCCCTCTGTGCGCCCTGATGCCGGAAGAACCCCGATGTTATCATAATGCTGTAAGGTCCGTATTGTAAGCCCGGAAATCTTTGCTACCTCGCCTGTACTGATTTGCTTTTCGCCCATGATTTTCACCTCCGGCTTAATCATATCATATTACATAACGTAATGTACACAATTAAGAAATATCACACAAAAAGGAACAAGAGGAATTCCCCTTGTATTTTCCAAAATTTTCTTAAAATATTCTGCTAAACTGCCGATGTAATAGTCAAAGACCTCGCGGCAGTCGCCGAATGTGCACGCAAGCATGCCTGCTTGCTTGACTCGTTGCTCGCGGGAATAAAGTGTGTAGCCAAAAAGAATTAATATTTAAGGAGGATTGCGTTATGTCAATGGTTGTAGGTTATAAGCCTTACACAGGTGCAATTAATACAAACAGCGCGCGATACAAACGTGCCAAAGCAATGTATGACGAAGGGCATCCCAACGGAGAAGCACCTAAATCTGCTGCGAAAGTTAAGGCTGAAAAAGATCTGCAAGACCTGAAAATGCTTAAGCAGATGCTTGGACTAAAGGATGATGATCTTGATTTTAAATTTAAAAATCCACTTGAAGCAGACGAAGAAACATTTATTCGTAATTATATGGGACTCTTTGATGAGGACGGTGATTTCGTAAATCCTTATGGTGTAGCGGGAATGGACATTACAGGTAAAGATCCGTCCGAATTCCACAAAATAATAGATGTTTCCGAAACTGCCCGGCAAGACATGTTTGATGAGACAAAGCGCCATTTCATACTAGAAAAAGGAATCGCCAATGGCGATACAACAAAACGTACTGAAGTTTTTACGCGCTATCAGTTAAGCGTTGAAAAATCCGATCGGTTAAGCGGTACATGGACGCTTGGGCAATATGAGCGAATGTATACAAAAGCATTTTTCGAAGCTGTAAGAGAAGCAGACCCAAACTGGCAGCTTGGGCAGCCATTTGATACAAGCATTGTGCGCAACATTACCCGCGAAGATGTAGAAAATCGCATTGTAAAAGGCAACAGCGAATTTTCATTAAGCCCGAGGCCATCTTTGGATATTACGGTATAATCTATAAAACAGATAACCGTCAAGCCCACAAAGGGGGAGATGACGGCAGCGCAGGGGAAAGGGGAGCTTCCTCCAAAGCAGAGGAAGTTCCCGGCCATATTACTATTTGCCTTTAATTTCTAAGGGGAATCAACACTCAATTTATCAATTCTTTTCTATAGGTATCCAGATTTCGCTGTAATTCATATCTTTCGTATACATCTCAATATTATAATTACCTGCAAGCCTGTATGTCTTACAGGATGGCAGCCACTCGCTCCATATTCTTGTGTTCACATCCTGTAAAGATTTCGGCAATGTTCCGTGACAAGGAAATACTGCCCATGTCCCGGCTGGAATTACTCTTATTTCCACTCCCTCAGGAACTTCGCTTTCTGGACTGTAATTATCAGCTATCAGATACTCAAAGTTCTGCCCCTCACTGTCCATGCAGATTCCATACCTTCCGCATATGATCTTCCCATTCTCGCTTTTCATATGCTCCTGCCAAAACTCAGGTATTTTTTGATATGAAGTCTCTGAATTGAATTTACGGGAAACTCCCATAACCGTGAACTGTTCTTTTTCCGCAATTTTGTACTCTAACATAGTACCGCCCTCCAATGTAAGTTTTATTTTCAGCGGAGCAACAGAATTCAGACTGCGGTTCTTTTCTCTTGCCTGTGAAGGCGTTACCCCATGAAATTTAGTGAATGCTTTTGCAAAGCTGTCAGGCGAACTGTACCCATACTTCAGTGCAGCATCAAGCACCCTGATATCGGTTGAACAAAGTTCCTGAGCAGCCAGTGTCAGACGGCGATTTTTAATGTACTCCCCAACTGTAAATCCACATAATACATGGAATATTTTTTGAAAGTAAAAGCTTGACACAAATGCTTTGCTTGCGATTTCATTTACATCAATATCCTTGGTCAGATGATCTTCAATGTAACAAATTGCATTGCGTATACCGTCATTCCAACTGTTCATGAGCAGTATTCTCCTTCCCGTTCCGCTGTGATTATATTGTACAACCGAATACTAAAACTTTCCCGATATTTTCTGCTCTCTGGTGCGGGATGTGGCTTCATACTGACATAACGAAAAAGTATCATGCCATGTTCTATCACTGCCTCTTTTTTAATCAAACCATGCAATCATCTTCGATCACATACATTCGTTAAGTTCATATTTCCTTCTACGCTGCCGCATTGGCATTTATTGTATCTATAACCTTCCGAATTCCCATCCACACGTTCAGATCAGTGAATATCTCAACCACACTTTCCCGATCCGTAAATGGCGGTTCCTGGAGAACAGTAAAATCTTTCATCATAACATGTCTACAGAAATTGCAATCTGAGGCATCTTCTTTGGAGCAGAAAACTCATCAATGGCGCTCTGCGCGTAATTCATATAATTATCTATTACTTTCGCATAATCCGGGAGGCGAGGATACTCTTTGTTAAAAACTTCCAGTATCTTCTCAGCATGATCATGATTCTTTGCAAAAATAATTGTCTTACCAAGCTTCTGTCCATAATCAATCTTAATGCCCTTGGTCATCAAAATATTTAAAACTTGTTTTATCGTGTCCTCATTGAATATCCATGTGTTAAGAGCAGACGAACCTATAGAATCGGGCAAGTCCCCATGTTCATCCTCAAAAGTTTCCTCATATGCCCTCTTATCTTCTTCTGATAATTCATCATACACAATTCCCTGCTTTATAAACTTAAGCTTCGATTCGACAGAAACATAGTCAACAAGATATCCGTCTTTCACAGCCTGCGCCAAATCATATCCAAATGTGGGAACACCGTTCTCTAGTTCAAAGATCTCATAAGTATTCTTGTCGATTTCATCCTTCGGTGTAGCGGTAAGGCCAATCAACGGCGCATCAAAATAGGAAAAAATATCTTTGTACTTGTTATAAATAAATCTATGCGCCTCGTCAGCGTATTGTCAATAGGGACAATAAAAGTTTTTGAAAAAATTATTCTACCCTTCTGATTACTTAAATTTGCAGAAGCTGCCGCCATATTATCATACTATCTTCTGCTCCCCTCTCTGTGAAAAAAGTATCCGAGGTTGATTCTAACTTCCCTGCGGCCAATATCGTTGTTTGTATAACAGCAAGTATCAAAACCGATCAGTTCAAAGCCTTGATGGAGATAGAATCCGATTGCATTTGTGTTGCAGGATTGCGTCTCCAGAATGATGGCGCGCCTTTGCTGGTGAAGCGCGACTTCCTTTGCTTTATCCATCAGTCTCTTTCCGATGCCTTTTCCCCGAAGCGCATCACTTACCCATAGCTCCGTAACCATGAGTCTGTTCGACCACTCTTCAGGACATACTTCAATACAGGCCAACATATCACCGGTGTCACTCACAACGCCATAGGCTTCAGCACCCTCCCAATGATCCTGATAAAGTGAATCGGGGAAATCATATTCCTCCGGCGTGTGAACAATTTCTTTTTCTGCTGGTTTCCTGACAATAGAGACAGTGCATCCTTCACTATTTAGCGGACTCAGTTCAAGGTCATAATAGCTGTCGCTTCTGGTGGTCAAGGGTATGGCTGTGCCTTTCCACTGATCTTTTGGCAATGCAACTATATCATGATACATATTATGTTTTCCTCCGGTATCTCGATTTATCAATATATGTCTCCGTATATCCTGCGGGCTTCTGTTGTCCACTGGCGAATGAAATCTGTTTTTGCTTCTGTATAAGCATCACGATTATGCTCATACTTTTTCCATAATTCCAGTTTTACTGCTTCATATTCTTTTGCAATATGAGGATGCTCATTCAGATAGTTGCGGAAATACAGTTCATCATTATCACCGGAATATCTAAGGTGAATGTGGTATACCTTATCCGCAAAGCCCTCTTTGGTATAACCCTTGTTGAGCGAGATTCGGTTTGTTTCCGCGGACATCCGGATAAACCCGTTCTGCTCCAGAATGTGCGCAATTTCTTCCATGTCAGCTTTTTCAGAAATTTCAACCATCACATCAACAATGTTCTTGGCCCATATGCCCTGTATCGCTGTGCTTCCAATGTGACTGATTCTTTTAACTAGATAACCTGCCAAAAGCTCTGTAATTGTGTATTCTATCTCTTTATAATATTCATTCCACTTATCATCGTGCTGGACAAGGAAGATAGGGAATAAGTCCCACAATTCTTCCAACGTCATTTCCGACAGTTCTTTTCCCACAGTCAAGACCTCTTCAAATCAATATTTATAACTCGCATACCATAATATATTCTTCGGCATTCTCATCCACAGTCTTGAACTCGACATTCTCATACATCTTCACGGCATAATTCGCCTTCTGAACCGCGAGTGAAGCCTTTTCATATCCCTGCCATTTCAAAAGCTCCAGCATCCTCACCATCAGCTGTGAGCCGATGCCCTGCCCTCGGTATTCCTTGTAAAGCGAAATCGCGAAGGACGGCGTTTCATCGTCCACATGTCCATAATCGTCCATTATCCTCGTCCATACTGCGCCGACAACCTTCCCGCCTAAATCCGCCACCAGACAGTTATCGCCTTTTCTGGCTCCGAAGTCATCCGTGTAAACACGCAGCTCCGGCTTCTCGATGATATCCCTCGCAGGCGGCTCCGTTCCTTTTGGAATAAAGATCGCTTCATACAGGAAATCCTTCAGCAAGTCCACCTCATTCTTGCGGAGCAAGCGGATAACATAACTCTTATGCTTATCGGAAAGCCTATGCGAAACCTGCTCATTCCGAAGCTTGACCGTCATACCAAGAACCTGCTTTCCAATCTGCTCCGGTTCTCCATCGTTTCCATTGCAGATCAGTTCCAGAGTGTCAGGCGTCCAGATATAGCCATGCGCCTTATTGTAGAGGTATTGCTGATATTCCTCATACTCTTTATCCTTTAGCTGCTTCATTCCTTATCTTCCTTCTCCACATAATGCAGTTCCACATCAAAGCCCAGATCCTCCATCATGGCCAGGAAGGTCTTGTTCATGATTTGTTCCTTGCTGCGAACGATCTTATTCACATATGACGGCGATGTGCCGATATTCTCTGCGATCTTCGCCTGTGTGGCAAACTGCTCTATGCACTTAGTCTTAATATCCAACTCGATGTTGTTTCTCAGCATATTCCTCTCCGCTGTTCTTCTCAATAACTTGACTTATAACTCAATCAAGTATAACACAAAATCCGCCTCATGGATAGTGATTCCCATTCCTTCTTTGCTTCTGGCATTAACCAGTAAGGACATGCAGGCATTCCCTTTGCTGGAATGGGCTCCTTCGTATTCAGTTTTCTTTTTCCAGGATTACCTTCCAGCTTCTTTACCGCTGCAGGCTTTGGCTTTCTTCCTGCCATCGGAATCCCCTCCTTCCTAAATTTTTGCATAATAAAAGGACCATGTATCTCTACACGATCCTCGCATTTTTTCTATTTGTATTTTAAATATACTTCAGATTTCCAGTCATAAGTTCATCTATTTTGCCTTCAAAAATCTCATTGAATATCTGTTCACATGGAATCCTGCACATTCGCTTTTCCTTCGAAGTGTCCTGAATTCTAAAAGTTTTTTGATCTTTCCCTAAACACTTATTCATATAAGAGTCTATGTAAGGCACAGCATCTTCTTTTGTGAAACCAATTTCCTTTTTTAACCTTACAAAGGATGACAACACACTTATGCATCTGGCACCGCCTATGCTGACCGCACCTTTTCTGGCATTTTTATCATCAGAACAAAATACATAGATTTGCTCACCGAACTTCAAGTTCAGCACCTGCAATAAGACATATGTTTTCAATTCACCTAGATTTTGTCCCTCTCCTATTGCATTGCAATCATCCTGCAGCTGCTTCAAAAATTCTTCCCTACTTATTCTAAGGCAATCCATTTTTGTTACAAGAACAAACTTCTCCTCAAAATATCCATCCTTGTATGCATCGCAAGCAGTTTTTAACATATCTGCATATACCAGCTTCTGTTCTACTGCTTTTTCTCCCATGTTCTTATTACCTCAAAAATCCCTTCAGATTGGAACGCTCTTTACCAAAGCATTCAGATGACCGATAGTAACTGGAACTGATGCAGGCTCTTCCACGCCAAAGCAAGTGGAGAGATTTGCTTGGCTGTCAAAATCTACTGCCAATACCCTCTTCCCAAGTTTCTGTAACGAATATGCCAGGTTATATGTAGTAACCGTCTTTGCACATCCGCCTTTCATACATGCTGTCATATATATCTTTCCCATGATTGCCTCATAGATCTCCTACTACTTTTGATAGAACAAGCGGTGTGGGTAATTTGAAAATTGCATCATCCATATATTTTGAATAAGCGCTATTCTTATCACTGTGTAATGTTTTTATAAATGGAAATACCCACTCCTGTATTACAGAATACATTCTATCTGCAGGAAAATCATGAAAGACAGACCATTTAAGCTGTGAACCATCAATCGCTCTTTCTCCAATCTTCACTTCGTCTGAAAAAACACTCTGATATGGAAGTCCAAGCATTGCACTTTCTTTTGCTCTTGTATTGTCCGAATCATCCAAATCATGAATAAACATCAGATATGTAATCTGCTCAATTACTTCAAGCGGATTTACCAATCCGCTTGAAGCAAAAATATCCCATAAACTATCAATTTTATTTTTTAATTCACCTGTAATCATTTAACCCTCCGCTTTCTATACATATTTTATGTAACGGCCTCCGCCGATTTAATTATTGAACTGATCATAGCTTCTCCAAATCAATATCTATTTCGTACTTATCATCAATCAGCACATAATTCACACCATACTTCTGAGCAAGTTCTAAAAACAATGCATTATCTTCTAAAACACTTTCCATCGTACACCCTTCATCATCCAAACGCTTTTCTATGACGCTTGCATATCTTTTTATACTTGTAAAATGTTTTTTTATATAATCTCTGCTCATTACAAGACAGTAATACTTTATATGTTCAAGGTATTCCTTTTCAAATCCCTTTGACCATTCAAAAGGAATATAACACCCTTCAATTATGAGATTCTGCTTATTTTCTACGGCGGTTTTAATCATTTCACGAATAATAGGCCACAAATACCCTGTAAGTTCGTTATCGTCTTCGGGTGTAAGCTTTGTATAACCGCTTCGGATCAAACCCATTTTCAAATGGTCTATTGATAGATATGGGTATTTATATTTTTCAAGCAATTTTTGAGCAAGGGCCGTTTTACCCGTGTGCGAGGCGCCCGTTATTAAAACAATCATATACTCTTCTCCTGCTAATAAGCAATCCTAAAATAATCCAGATGAACCTTATACTTATCCTGTGTCGTCAGGCAGGTGTCTGTCAGATACCCTTTCTCTTTGTCCCATTCCTTCAATCCCCGATAATAGAAAAGTTTCAGATTATCCTCAATTATAAACGGAACAATATTATATTTCAGGCATTCTTTAAACATAATCAATCTGCCCACACGGCCGTTTCCGTCAGGCAATACCACATTGAGACCCCGCAAGAAAACGATAGTTAATTTCTACTTTTTGCTTGCGATCTTTGCCGGTTCCCTCTGCCTGATACACATAAATACTATCAATCAGTTCTACCAGCATAGAACGGTTCAACTCTGTTACAGTTTCATACTTGCGTATGGTTTCCAAAAATTGATTGGTACTCTGGGTTTTCTTTTCCTCGGCTATGATCCTTTTTTTCAGGTCATCCCTCTTATGAGTGAGCTCTTTCTGCTCGTTCTCATAAGCTGATGACATTTTCTCGAAACGCTCGTCTGTAATCTTCCCCAAAGCATTCTGCTCAAAGAGTTTCATAATTACACTGTCAATTTCCGCGATCCGTTTTTCAGCTATTTCCAAGTCCTGCCTGAATTGCTTGATTTTCTGGCCACCGCCCTTTTCGCTCAATTCGTGCATTTCTTCAATGAACTGATCGCCCAGGGCTTCCATGCTCTTAATGTGTTTCTGAATATCGCCCATAACAATCTGCTGTAATGCGTCATACGAAATTGCGTGTGTCGTACAAAGATTACTGTTTCTCGCATAGGTTCTGCAGCGGAATCGGGGTTCCCTTCCATTTGGATTTGAGAACGCCATGTTACGGCCGCAATCCGGGCATTTCACAAGTCCTACAAACATATTAGGGTGTCCTGTCTTGTTGGGTCGTTTCTTCACGCTGATAAATTTCTGTACCAGTTCAAAGGTTTCCTCGTCCACAATCGCCTCATGGGTATTTCGGACTATGATCCATTCCTCTTTAGGAACCGATACCAGTTTTTTGTTCTTAAATGATTTTGTCTGTGTTTTATGGGACACCATGTGACCTAGATACACTTGATTCTCCAAAATCATTTTTACATTTTTCCCTACCCAGTCTGTCGGAAACTTGAATCCGGTGCTTGTGTCCAATGTACCGTTCTTCATTGCCCGGTATGCCCGCGGGATTAAGATTCCATCCTCGCATAGAGCCCTTGCAATCTGATGTACGCTGTTGCCCTGCTTCGATAATTCAAAAATACGCTTGACGGTAGGCGCTGTTTCCGGGTCAACCAGTAACTGGCGTTTGTTCTTTGGATCGACCATATAGCCATATGGGGCAAAGGAACCGCAAAACCCGCCATTCAAAGCCATTGTTTTCTTGACACTGCGGATTTTCTTTGATGTGTCACGGGCATAATACTCATTCATAATGGATTTGAACGGCATCATTTCGTTTTCATCGAATCTTGTGTCAACATCGTCATTCAGGGCAATAAACAAAATGTCATTGTTGGGGAAGATTTCTTCCACATAGTACATGAACATGGCATTGTTTCGCCCGAAACGCGACATATCCTTAACCATGATACCGGTTGGCCTTGTATCGTCCATAGCATCCTTAATCATACGGTTCAGGTCTGGTCGGTCGAAGGTAGTCCCGGAAATTCCGTCGTCCACATATTCACCGATCACTTCAAAGCCTTTTTCCTTTGCGTGATACCTTAACATCTGCAACTGGTTGGTAATGCTGTTGCTTTCCTTATCAGCATCCCCGTCATCTTTGGATAAACGTGCATATAATCTAACTGGAAGTTTTGTCTGCTGTTTTAACATTCTGCTCCTTTCCAACAGCAAACAAACTACTCTGTACTCTATGATTATACCATGTTTCCAAACTTTTTTCAGCCATTTGCTGCGTTATTTTTTCGGCTAACCGGCACTGTTTTCCTGCTCAATTTCCTTTTGTATCAGTCTTTTTATCAAATGCTGCAACTGGACCGTTCCAGAAAAAGTTGCGGTTACATAAAATGTCGTGTTCCCGATCTGGATCGTGTCTGACTGTTTTTGGTTCTCCATGTTCCACCTCATTTCCGGGTAACAAAAAAGCACCATCACTGGCGCTTTCCTGTCATTTTACATTTATAACTTTCCGCGAATACTCCCTGCCCTGCAGGTCAAGCTCCGCATAGACCATATTGTTGTCGTTAAGTTCTGTCTGGCCCGTCTGAATACAGGCTGTATCAAGTATCCGGTTTATCCATTTTCCTTTTTCCGTATCAGGGCTTTCGTGGATATGCCCGTGCAAGGAGAGCAGCGGCTGTTTCTCTTTCAGGAAATCATAAATATCCACAGAGCCTATATCCAAATCCTGATACAAAAGCTGCCCCAGCCTCAATCCGGCAGGAGGCATGTGCATTACATAGACTGTCTGCCTGGGATTTTCCGGTTCCGGCAAATCTTTCAGAATATCACACATAAGCGGAAGTTCTGTCCTCGAATACTCCAACCAGTTATATATCCTGTCATAGCCGTATTCATTGGAAATACCGGCGACAGGGCTTAGCTGCCTCTGTGGGATATAATGCGTTTCTGTGACAACTCTGTCCTTGCACCCGAAAGGATGGTCTAAAATATGGTTCATTCCAATAAACTCATATTCACCGACATGGACCTTTTTACCGGCTATATTATGGATATTTCCAAATTCCCTACAGACTGCATCAAACAGTCCATCTACCGACAGAAGATCGTCGTTCCCAAGCATGGCGAGATATGTAATGCCGTGCTTTTCAAGTTCCGAAAAATAATCCCTTAAAAATCCATTGATAAACGACGGCTGCTCCAGATGTCTTTCTCTGAGTTTAGGAAGCATATCCCCGCCATTCACAATGACGCCGATATTCTTCTCAATAGCAATGTCCAGCGTTTTCCTGTATTTGTTCTTATCTCCATGTAAATCTGTAACATATAATATTTTCATGCTGCATACCGCCTCTTGTACTAATTTCAAAAATCTATCTTTCTGATTATACCATATCATGGGATAACTTTCAGCGCGTTACTTTGTCTTTTGTCGAAGATACTTTGTATTAATACCCCCTTTCCGTGATTTCCATATTCCTTCATCAAAACCACATGAATAGGTCGGACCTGCGCCCATACAGTCACAGACCCGGCCCATTGTATCTGATTTCGATTAGCTGCCGTATTTGCCACGCCCCCCGGCAAGCTCTGATTTACCAGAGCGGGGCTGTTACAGGCTGCGGATAGCGTCACCGCATCATAGCCCCGCATACGCCGCCGCTTTGCCAGAGCTGGCGCACGCCGCAGGAACTCTCCCCAAGTCTTTAGGGAGCCGTGAAGAAGTACCATTGTGATCTGTGCCGTCGTCGCGTCCGGCCTGCCACAGCCGGTTGCGTGGGTTGCGTTTATCGCTCGGACAGCCTGGATTCATCACCTCCTTAGGCTGCCTGTCGCCGCGCCGCCCCATCTGCCGCTCGGAACACAGAATGAAGTACCTGTAACAGCGTATATTCGGTTGTCAAGGAGCAAGCGAGGGGCGTGGCAGTTATGACAGTTTTTCAGTTGGGGCGGGCCGGAGCGTATGCTGCGACCACACCCGTCAGGCTTGTCCCGCCAGATAAATATGTCCCTCTATTATTCATTTCATTTTTGAGGATTATTTTCGGGGTCTGTTTCCATTTTTTCTAAAACTTTTTTCAGACGTCGAAGTCCACGCTGGATTCCTTCATGCACAGAGCTGACACCGGAACCCTCGCTCTTTGCAATTTCCGATATGCTCATGCCGAGCAGGAAATGCGAGGTGATCCGGTTTCGCTGTTTCTCTGGCAGGGAAGCAAGCGCCTGATACAGCCGGGCATTTTCCTCCTTCTGTTCAAGAATTTCGGCCGGTGTCAGGACGATCACCACCGCATCACGCTCCACGCTGGTATCATAGTCAAGAGAAAAATATGCCTTATGACGGTATGTACGCAGGATATAGGCAGCTTCAGCCAGCTTATACTCTCGGAGCAGATTAGCCACCTCGTCCGACACTTCAACAACAACGTCCTGTGTATAAAACGGGTAGTAATCCCGCAGATTGATTTCTTTCATGGGTAATTCCTCCAATTTCGATTTCTTAGGTTGGTAAGCAAAATCGAAATCAGAGGGTGGGGAGCGGCAGTGCGGACAACCCTTGTTGTAACAGCCGCTTATATATGAAATACACGCCCATAGAAGAATGGGCGCACAGAAAGGTGTATGATATAAAACTATTGTAAATTCGGCCAAACTTAAAAACGCCGCAATCCACACCACATGGATTACGGCGCATAAAGCTCTATATGTAAAATAACCATTCTGTTGAAAATTCCCCTTTGGCAGCATTTATCAGCCCTCCCCGAAAAGGAAGCGCAGAAGGCTTATCCTTCATCAGCCTCCTTTTGGGGAGATTATACAGGGGTAAATTCTATATTCTTTCCTGAACCATCATGGTTTTGGTAAGATAGGTATAAAATACGTTTTTCAAAGAATTATTGTGAGTGAAAAGCCTATCCACAATGTAGGCTAGTCCCAATCAACCTTACACGTACAATACGCCTGTCAGCAAAATCGCAGACAGGCGTATTGTACTTTGTTAGAATCTATTTATTCTGTTATTTCTATTTCTTTAGCATAATTACAGATAATCGTCAAAACAGCCTACTTCTGATCTTGACGATTACCCACATTAAGCGAAGCAGATAGATACCGGTCGCCACACCTTAGCTGCATCCAACTACCAGCCAATTTTATGGTCTATATTATGGCACTTCAAATTTATAACCAACGCCGACAACGCTTTTGATGTAGTCCGGGGAATCCCGCGTAACTTTCAGTTTTTTCCGCAGATTGCTCACATGGTTGTTGACTGCTTTACGAGAGTAGTAGCAATAATCCTCATTCCAGACCAATTCCATAATCAACTCATAAGTAAATACTCGCTTCGGGTGAGTGATTAGCAAAGCAAGAATGTCAAATTCTTTAGCGGTTAATTCAATTACCTGCTCGCTAATACATACAAGCCGTTGTTCCTGACAGAAATATAAATCGTTCACTTGAATCTCTGTAAACGGTTCATCAATAACTGTTTGCACTTTATAAGTTTCGGAAATGACGCATGGGCTGTTGGTCAGATTATTTTGTTGTTTTTGGGAATTGAAAAGATAGTTTACCAATTCCTGACGTTGACGGGCGCTTAACAGCATGAGCAGTTTTTCTGCAATTATACCGCCCGGTTCAGATATATCAAATACAGCTAATTTCCCATGTCATCACCCCTCCGTCAGTATAGGTATTTGTGCTTTCATTATCGACTGTATACTAAAAGTTTTCCGTTTCTAAACAAGTATAACAAACAAAACCTGAAATCCCGTTCTTCTTTCATTAAAATATTAGTTCACCTCACAGTCTTTTTCCAGATAAAACATATAATTGTTCCAATTAGTGCTATCGCTCCCATGGTGATATAAGGCAATTCAATACTACGCTCATACAGATACCCAGCCAGCAGGGGAGCAATGACTTTGCTAAGATTTCCGGCGGTGCTGGCAAAGCCCATGAGTATTCCTTTGCGCTGATTGGCCGCCTTGGAAAGGCTTGCGTTTAGTGTGGGTACTGTTAAAGCGGAAGATACTGCAAATAGACCGAAAACAACAAGTACACTGATAAAGCCAGATGTTAATGCCATAGCAAAGGCAACCAGTGCTTTACAAAATATGCCTATCAGTATTAGTAGCTTATCGCCCGTCTTATTTTCCAAAGGGCCGGTAAAAAACCCCTGTACTACAATTAAAACCCCTGCTACCACCATCCAAACAACACCAACTTGCCCGGTGGTAAATCCAAACTTATCAACGACATACAGCCCCGTAATACCCTGCAAACCGGTTTGACAGAAGTTTACGATAAAAATAAGGATCAGAATAATTCCTGCGGAGCCAAACAGCATGCTTTTCAGGGCTAAAAAATCAAAAGAATCTTTTTTGTGCGGATAACCTGACCTCTCTATGGACTCTGGCAAAACTGTTGCAATGAGTAAAAATGCAATAAATGAAATTCCGGCTCCTGTAAAGAATGGCAGTGCAAGTGAATAGCCAGCCAGAATACCGCCAAACAATGGCCCTAACATAACGCCTACACTCATTGCAGCTCCAAGCTGGCCCATATTCTTGCTTCGTTCGTCCTCTGTGCTGGAATCACCCACATAGGCCAGGGACGCAACTGACGTAGCAGATGACAAAACACCAGATAAAGCACGGGCGATAAACAGTGTCCAAAAAGAGGAGGCCAAGCCAAACAGCAATAAACTAATTGTATAGCCTAACATGCCAATGCTGATAATCGGCTTTCTGCCGATTCGGTCGGACAGCACTCCCCAAAACGGGGCGCATAGTGTTTGTGTCAGCGCATATATGGCCGTGAGCCAGCCAAGTTCTTTGCCACCCGCTCCGAGGTTTTTCATGTAAAACGGCATAACTGGAATGATCAGACTATATCCTAACGCAATTACAAAAGTTGCAAGCTTCAAGGCAAAAATAGGCGTTTTATTCATTGAGTTTCACCTCCCCTGTCGTACCGTCCACTGTTATCATTTGTCCGTTTTGTATGGTTCGCGTAGCGGTGTGTGTTGCCATAACAGCGGGAATACCATATTCACGGGCAACAATGCTTGAATGGCTAAGAGGGCCGCCAATGTCTGTTACAATCGCACTTGCGGAGGCAAACAACTGCGTCCATGCAGGAGTTGTGGTAACGGCAATCAAGATACTTCCCGGCTGGAATTTTTCAAAATCTGCCGGGCTGTTCAGTACACAGGCGGGAGCCGTAACAACGCCTGGGCTGGTTCCTATGCCCGTCAATACAATTTTCCCATCTTTCTGTATTGGGGTTGCATGTGATACGGCTTTTTTGCTTTTTTCCGGCAACATGGAAGGCGCCACATAACCTCGGAATGTATCATGCTCCGCTTGCCTGGCAGGGATTGCCTCACTCAGATTGGATAGGGGTATATTTTTATCAAGCTGTGTTATGAGTGTTTCCAATTCTGTTTTTGTGAGCCAGTAAATATCGTCCAGATGTGAAATGGCTCCACCAGTTAAGAGACGTTCAGAAATTTCTTGTAACATACGGCGAATCAGCGGGTGCCCCATCCCCATCAAATAAATAGCGTTTTCACGCATGGGGGCAGTATTTTGTGCCCAATGGAGCAGCTTCAAAAACAGCTTTTTTCGGTGGCCGCCTATCTGTTGCAAAATCTCTTTTTCGGCTTGTTTCCTGCGCCTTTCAAATGTGATTTGGCGCGAATACGGATTTTCCCCTTTTTCCTCCATAAATGCTTTTATGGATTCAAAAGTTGGCGTAAGCATCTCCTGTGGTGTGGCATATGCAAAATCAAATTCATAAGCAGTACAGCCAAACTCTTTGAAATAGGCGTTAATTCGGCTTTTCCACTCTATCCACACCTCCTGCGAAACTTCCGCAGGCAAAATGGAGGACTTGAAATCTTCTGCTATCTTTGTTGCAGGATTGCTTTTCAGATAGACGCTTAAAGTGTTATTTTGCTTTGCCCATTCCGAAAGATCCCACAGGTTCTTTTCCGATTGTAGCGCAATCGTATCAAACCCAAGCAAGAGAACGGAAGTGTCTGTTATACCAGCACGGCGGACCGTACCCTGAAAGAATTTTGTGAATAACGTTTCGCTGATAGATGCAGCGGGCAATGTAAGCTGAATCCTTGTGAAATAAATACATGCGGCGTAAAATACGGCTTGAATGCCCTCCATAATTTGCTGGGCGCTTAACGTATGCAGGGACTTTGCATCCCACTGCTTCACCACATCTTCAAATTCTTTTCTTGCCGCTTCAAAGCGCATAATGCTGTTCGTAAGTGTCCGGCGCAAAGCGCGGGGTGAAAGGGATTTGACTGCAATCAAAAGAGGCTTTGAATTGGCGGAAAGATAAACATATCCGTTAATAATCGTATATGCTCCGTTTTTTGGCAGTAGCTTTTTCGCACTTTTACCAAACATATCTATCCATAAAAGCGCCGACGCACGGTTGACTATTTCAAGCCCAAGTGTGGCGAACAGGGGTGTGACTGGGTTTGGCAGGTGTTCTGCCAAACTGCCCTTTGTGTAAACTACATTCTTTTCCGGCAATACCCACTCCGGCGGTAAGACAGTAATGGGGCGAGCCTGAACAATATACAATTTATCTTTTTCCAGCGCCCATTCTATATCCATAGGCATTCGATAATATTTCTCAATTTTATTTCCAAGCTGCGTCAGCCGCATGACTTGATTGCGGGTAAGGGCAGGTTTTTTACGGATCCGTTCGGGGACAGGGATTTCTTCCGTTCCGTCTAAGGTGCGAACCGTCATAATCTCTTTGTTTGCCACTTCATATGACACGATTCGGACGGCACTCTTATCTGTAACGATTGTATCAGGGGTGACTAAGCTGGAAACCACCGCTTCACCAAGCCCCCATGCGGCGTTTATAATCATTTCGTTACGTCTGCCATTCATAGGGTTGATTGTAAACATAACACCAGAAGCATCAGAAAACGCCAACTTTTGTACGACTACGGCAAGGTTCACAAGCTCCTGCTTGATATTATTCTTTATGCGGTAAGCAATCGCACGAGCTGTCCACAGGGATGCCCAGCACCGTTTTACAGCGTCAAGGACTTCATTCTCACCTTGTATATTAAGATAGGTTTCCTGCTGACCTGCAAAAGAAGCGTCGGGCAAATCCTCGGCGGTTGCGGAGGAACGGACAGCCACCGCTATATTTCCCAATCCGTCATATGCGGTTTTAATTGCATCTAATACTTCCTGCGGCATTTCTCCATTATGAAAAAGCATCCCTATCTGCGTAGATACATTTTCAAGCTGGCTGGTATTGTTAGAGTCAATACCGTCCAGCAACTTATTAATGTGAGGCTGAATATGGTTTTTTTCAACAAAAATCTTGTATGAAGTAGTCGTAACATGAAAGCCCTCCGGCACAGGGATACCCGCTGTCAAAAGTTTTGATAAAGACATACCTTTTCCGCCGACCATTTCAAGGGTTGCCTGTTTATGCAACAAGGGGAGAGTATAATAAATCATAATAATTCACCTCCATCCTTCATAATTCCGTGTAGAAATATATTGATTGTTTCGTCCAACATCTTTTCCTCACTGGCTGATGGCCGGGAAGTATAGACAATGGAAAGCATGGAGTTAATCAACAAGCGCACCATAAGGTCAGCATCTGTTTTGCGAAAAACACCTCCGGCTACTCCGCCTTCAATCACGGTTTTGATAATATTGTGGTATTCGTAACGTATTGTTTTCAGACGCTTCTGATACTCTTCTTCTAAGTAGTCAGATTCGGCATGAAGCCACATTAGTACAGTCCTATACTGATATGGTACTTTAAGCTGATTGTGCATGATTTTTCTAAGGCATAGTTCCGGCAAAGGTTCATTGTCAATAATTCTGTGAACCTGATCTATGACTTCTTCAAATTTTTTCTCCATTGCATATATAGCAATCTCGTCTTTCGTTTTGAAAAAATCGTATAGACTGGATTTTCCCATTTTCGCTAAGTCTGCAATTTCCCGCATAGATGTTTTTTGAAACCCATTTTCAGCAATAAGGCGCAACGCAATATCAACTATTTCGTCTCGACGTGTTGCTTGTTGTTCGGGTGTAAGTGTAATTCCTTTTGGCATCTGACAAAACCTCCTTGTAGCGACCATCGGTCGGTTATTATGTTTCAATTATATAGCGACCGTCGGTCGCTTGTCAAGATTAACTTTTTTTCCTGCATATACTGACCAATAGAAAAGGGATGTTTAGGCCATGACGTTAAACGGTTATACCGAAAGTCAGATTATCCGTAAGCGACACAAAACATACCGTAGTGAATTTTTCCCAGTCAATTGATATACTTTCCTTATATCACAAGGGAGGTATTTCAAATGAGTACAAAGTTTACAGATGATGAATGGCTGCTGATCTTTCAGCAGAGAACGCAGAGCGGCCTGTCTGTCCGAAAATGGTGTGACAGCAATCAGATCAGTTATGACAAG
>ERZ808024.237-NODE-237-length-34685-cov-6.424411_pt1 | contig 34685 bp, 34 predicted proteins | sample MGYA00380181_ERZ808024 | MGnify/ENA primary metagenome ERZ808024 (study PRJEB31490, sample SAMN06133413) | mouse gut metagenome | isolation source: Z2_1 | host: mice | place: China: Chengdu | collected 2015-05 ...
AATACAGTCGCGACACCACAGTAGCCTCACCGCCGCTAGTAGGGATGGTGCTCGACTGGCCGAGCGCACCGTCAACCCACTTCGCTTTCACACGAATCAGATCAGCAGTGGAACCGTCAGCGACACGCAACAGCAGACCGCCACGCGGTTTGCCTTGCGAACCATATCCCAACAGCACACCATCATCCAGCTTGCGAAAGTCAGCGAACGCGCCGCCAACGTACCCCTTGAGCACTTCATCATGTTCAATCAGATTCCACAAGTCCACATCAGTAAACCGTGCCATTCCAACCACACCCTTCCATGTGTGTGGTAAGCTCGACTTGTAATCGAACCCACCAAGTTTGATTATTCTTCATTGGAGGCCGCCGCAATCGCAGCGGCCTCACGCTTTATCTTACCGTGCCGCATTATCGCCCGACACAATGGCCGCAAGGCTCACGCCTCAAGGTCAGCTGTATCAAACAGCTTCAGGAAGTCCCTGTAGAACGTCGCCGCGATCCCATCATCAGGCCACGTCGCCTCGTCCGTCGGGTCAAAGCCCGGCACCGGCACAATCAGGTTATCCACCATGTCAGCGCCGAAACGGGAACGCAACGCATCCAAGTCCTCCAGGAACTCAGCCCACGCTTCAGGGTGCCACGCGCCCTCGCCCACGAAGTCCTCAGTCTCCACAAACCATGTGCTATTCTCAGAGCTCACAGCTGTTTCAACCATGCCCTGAACAATTTGACCACACTCAGACGGCAGAACACGATCCGGATAAGCGCGCAACACGTCAGCCAACTTCAACAGATTCCTGTAATGTTCAGCATCAGCCTCAACAGCCGCCATGACATGCTCGTGCACCGCGTCCAACTTCTCACCAATCGCCTCGACACTGAATGCGGTATCACGTAAATCTTCCATGTCATACCCGGCTTCAGCACGCCACCATTGCGTCAACAGGTTCACCACATTAAACCCGCGCTGCACATCACCGGCACGCCACTCAGCCTCAACAGCCAACATGTGCGCCACCGACACCTCACTCTCAGCCGACGTATCGAGCGCCAGCTCACGCCCATCCACCACAAACACGGCATCCATGAAACCATGCTCAACCGTGAATGACCTGAGCTCAACCTCAAACGGCACACGTCCAGCCGCAAACGACACCACGCGCTCAACAATCGAACGCCACTCTCGCTTATCCATGATATTTCTTCTTTCAACTAGTGCCGTCTGCTAGACTGAGACGGCTGACAAATAGGCAATGCTCAGCATCGAGCGGCAGCACAGCAACCACAGTGGCTGCCGCTCACTTCATATATGGATTGACACCACACCACGCAACGACTATCATTGCTCGTGCGCATCATCTCGGCCGAACTAGTTCAGCCGAGCTTCATTGAGGGATGTTTCGGTGACAACTGAATACATTCAGGGATGCGCTTCTCAGCGGGATAACGCCCGCTGAGCTTCATTGAGCAAGAGGCCATAGCGATCATAGTTATGGCCTCTCACGCTTCCAGGCACAGCTCACCAATTATGCTGGCCGGCGCGGAACCCGCCATCAATCGCTTTCTGCACGGCCTCACGACGCGTCCGGCCCTTGGCGTACGCCCAATTGAACCGGTCACCGATATACCCGTAACCGGTCCCACGATCTGAGTTCACAAACCAGATGTATTCACCGCCACCACTATGGTTCGGCCAAAAAATCTTCTCAGCCGCCGCTCGCGCCGCCTTGTAATCCTTCTCAGTAGCTTCACGCATTTCAATCAACTCCATTATGTTTGTTTAGTTGTTCGGTTTAAGTGTGTGGAGTGTGGCCGCCACAACAGTGGCCACACCACAGAGCGAGAGAGTTCAGGCGGCACGCTGGAGCCTCGCCACATGCGCGGCTATCTCAGCTTCTACAGCCGCGTCACGGCCGGCGTTCTCATACCGGTCACGGCGCAACACCTGAATTTCGTCGCCATGCCGGAACACGGCAGCAACCTTCTTTTTGGTTGTCGTCCCGTCCCGACGCTTGACAACGCGCCGGACGTAATGCACGGCACGATACACGACACCGAACGCGTCCGGCACACTCTCACCAGTCGGGATGACATGCTCACTAACCGCAAGCACATGCGCATCCTTGTTCGTTTGCGGCGGTACCTCTGGAATCTCAACCGTCTCGGCACTGCACTCAGCAGGCAGAGCCGGCGACGACTGCACCGTACGCGGCGCGGGAATGGCAGCGTCCGCCGTCAGCGTCTCAGCCGTGACGGCTGGAATCTCAGCCGTCTCAACCATCTCAACATCAACAACGCCATCATGCTCAACCTCAACCGGCTCAACAATAACCGTCTCAGCCTGGTCAACCTCGGCCGTTGCGTCGGCGTCGGTATTGGTGTCGGCTGGAACGACGCGCATAATCATGCCGCCATCGTGCTCCCACCCCGCCTCTTCGGTCATGGCGTGCACACGCTGACGCCACTCATAGGCGTCATCCTTGCAGTAGCACGCTGTGACGCTTGGGGGAATGTCCATCCCCGCATAGCGCGGTACCATCAGCCCAGTCTCAGGACACGGCACAATCATGCCGGCGGCCTCAAGCTCTGCAAGCGTCATGTCCCACGGCAGATCACCCGCCGCGCTTGGGTCATGGCTCCAATGTTCGCTATCATCGTAGTGACTGTAGCCCCACCACTTGTTATCAGGCGTGACATACACGATGGCGTCATGGGCTGACGGGACCGTGTACAGTACTCCAATACCGCCCAAGTGGGCGCGGTTGGCGTCGCTAATCTCACTCATACGCGCCGACACGTCAACTGGCTCATGTTTGCCACTTTCCATGGCAGCATCGGCCGCGTCGGCGGTAGCCGTCTCAGCGACGTCGGCCGCCGCGTCAGTCTTAGGCGCCGACGGCTCAACGACGTCAGCCGCGTCGTTATCCGCCGCCGGGGTAGCCGGCGCGAAGAATGGGCACGGGACACAACCGCCTTGCTGGTTGCTCATGGGTACAACAACCGTCTCGATACCGGCGGCGCCGTCAGCGCCACAGAACTGTACCGGCTTGAAATGCGCCGGCACAACGTCCTTAGCCTCACGTTTCGTGCCACTTATGGAAACACAGCCGTCGGCGTCCGCCGTTTGCGTGAGCGCGTCAATCAGGAAACGGGGGTTAAACGAAAAATTGAACTCGCCACACGGCACGTTGAAACGAACGCTCATGAGCGTTTCGGGATCCCAAACAATGACAACATTGCCGTTACCCGACACGTGAACCGGGGTTACGTGACGCTTGCGATTCCAGTTCGGGCAAACACGTTTCACTGCCGCAACGACGTCAGCCGCCTTAATCGATTCCACACACGTGACATCCGCACGTCCGTACAGATGCTGCACGCGCGGGTATGCGCCGTCAGTCGTCTGCAAGATGACGTCAATACCGGCGAACGCGGCGCCTCTCACGCGCAACTTGCCGTATTGGTCCTCTTGTTGCGCGCAACGGTACACGTCAACCGTAACCGTCGCGCTCTTGCCATCGGCGAACGCCTGGACTATTCCACAAAGCTCAGGCGCCGACACGACAACGTCGCGATACTCATGGCTATCCGGCGTCGCGTCGGCAGCGGCGATAGTCAGACGCGACACGCGAAAACGATCCGTAGCCTCAACCCGCACGCCGCCGTCGTCGAACGCCATGTGTACGCCGCACAACAACGGCCGCTCATTGTCGGCAACTGCGGCGCTCAACGCGACTTGTTTCAGCGCGGCGGCGAACGCCTTCCCATCAAACGTGTACGTACCGACGTGCGCGAACGCCTTGCCGTCACATGGCGTGTTGAGACGCGCCGCCCATTCAAGGGCGTCAACCGCGTAGGACTTGTTGGGCATGTCGTCCGCTTTAGGGCACGTGCCGGCAACGGCAACGTCCGTAACGTCGCCGACGCGCAACGCGAACGTCGCCGCGCGGGTATCGTCGTCAACCGTCAGTACAGCCGCGTATGTAGCCTTCGCGTCTGCCATCTTAAACGCCTTAGCCGCGTCGCGCGCCGCGAAGTCGGCAATGGCCGATACGCCGGCGGCGTCAGTGTGGGCGGCGCCGACTGGAATGCGCGCATGGGTAACGCCACAATCCTTGGGCGTGAAACACGCGCCGTCGGTAGACGTGAGCAAGTCCAACGTGCCGTGTTCAGCGTCATACACAACGCGCATGGCCTTAGCCTTTCCGCGCGTCAGGAAAGTGGATAGACGCTTGAACGTCGCGCCATTGCAATCAGAAACAATGTAGGTAGTCGTGGCCATGGTAATTTCCTTCCATGAGGCCCGCCGCTACAGCGCGGCGGGATGATTGATTAAGTGTGTTGGGCTGCCGCGCCGTGTGACGTGGCAGCAGATGAAGTCAGTCAGGATAGGCAAGGACTAGAAGCCACTTGCCGCGAACGCCATAAGGCGTGAGAGAGACGAAACGGTACCCCTTAGCGGTAGCCAGATCGCGAAGCATGAGAGCCGTGCCGCGGTCACGATGCCGCGACACAAGAGGGAACAGCTCACTTAGAGTCAGCCGACACATGGCTATCCTCCCCAATGAACCGCCCCGCCACGTAACCCGGCAGAGCACACAACACGCCAAACACCATGAGGCACGCCGCTTGGTTCACACTCGCCGGATTAAGCGCACTCCACGCCACAAACAGCGTGAGTGCCACGTAACCCACGATGGTAAGCACGTCAAGAACCTTGCTCACAGTTGCTCACCACCAACCATGAGATACGACTCACCACGCCCATTCCCCGACACGGCAGCATTCCAGTAGCACACAGCTTGGCCGCTGCCGTCCTCAAACTCGCACGGCGGGACAACTTGAGGGAACGCCGTGGCGGCCACAAGAGCCGCCACAACACAAATCGTCGAGAGTATCGCACGCATGGCACTCACCTCAACGCTTGCAGAGCGCGCTTGTACGCGCTAATCAACTCAGCCGTGGACAGATCACTCACGTAATCGCCGTACCTCATGTGTTGCGCGGCAACGCGGCGCATCTCAGTCGTAGCAAGCCGCGAGCCCACGCTGGAGCGTCGCATCTCATGGCCGGCATACGGCTCCGACTGTACCCACGCGTCCCGCGCCTCCCGCGTATCGAACACGTGCACAGTCCCACACGGGTATGTGACGCCGGCAGATTCTACCCACCACGTGCCAACGCCATAGGTCCAATCGAACCCATAGAAATGGCGGGTATCGTTCTTCTTGCTTGTAGTACGCATTTTAGGTCAGTTCCTTCTAGGACGCCGCAACGTTGCGGCAAAGTTTTGTGCTTGAAGATGCCCGATATGGGCGGGAAAGGGCGGCGACTAGCGCCGCCCATGAGAGAAGTCAGATGAGAGAAACGAATGAGGCCGGCATATCACGCGTAATCGCAATTGCCACGACGTTGCCGTGCGCATCGACGTTTTCCGTGATTGTGCAGCCGTTCGCCCGTAGGTTGCGGTACAGCACGCTGAGTCCCAGCCCGTCGAAATCCCACGCGTGATCGTCGATGGGCTGAGGTCCGTAGCTCTCTGTGTCGGTCTTCCAACCGTCCCACATGAGCAACGTCTGAAGTAGCGGGTTCTCACAGAACGCTTCGCATACGGCGGCGCTGAGTTTGTCATAACCACAGCCGCTCGCCGTGCCGGTAGTCGTGTCGGTCCTCACGCCGTCCAGTGCCGCCGTAACCGTAGCCGTGGGATTCCAACCCCACGTGCGGCTGCGCTTGTACTCGATTGCAATGGAAATAGTCAGGTTACGCATGTTAATCACCTCTGATTAGCTTGTATCGGCCCCCATGTGATACAATCAGAGAGCCGAAAAGGTTTGTTGTTTTTGGCTTCTATCCCCTGAGATGCTGGAACATCTCAGGGGATTTACATTACGCCCGACATGGGGTAATGAGCGAAGCATTTATGTGGCGAACTGCCGTGATATGCACAGCGTATCACGCTTACGCGCGTACACTGCACGCGGCGTGTCGCCTAGCGCGCTAGTCCGGTTGCGAACCGGTAGGGCTAAACCCACTAGCGCTAGGACGATTGTTAGTCGTCCAACAATTTCCGCAAGTCCCTAACCTTGAGAGCGTCCGCAAGCTTGAGAACCGTCTTGAAACTCGCATCTTCAATGGGGCGCTTGCGCGTCTCAATTGCAGCGATACGACTGTAAGGCAGTCCCGCACGCTCTGCTAACTCTCTCTGAGTTAGATTCTTGCTTTTTCGCAACTCTGCTAGTCCCATGTTCAACACCTTTCAATGTCTACGATTGTACTAGCGGAGTTGGCTGTATCGTTAATCGCTCTTCAGTTGTCCCGCGCTCTATATCTTGTGAGCTTGAGGGGGTCCGGTTATGTCCCGGTCGGTTACCGTGGCTGCAATTCCAGTGGTCACTACCGCAACGTCACACTACGCTGCCCACTGTTGCTTGCCTCTCGGTTCCGGCTCGGGGGTTACGGGTTAACCCTCGCGAGTGGCTTCAGGTGGTCTGTATCCGTTTCATCTCGGTTCCTTTCTCGGTGGTTTGTTTGGCTGATAGCCATCACTATACGCGCTCTACGAACATAGCGCAAGCTGGGTCATGAAAACCGTTGGAAACACTAGGGTCTATCGGCGTGTCGCGTTAGGCATATTGGGCGCATGTCAGGCCCATGTGTGGCGCGTATCAGGGCGGCACGCGGACATGCCAGGCGGGACATGGTGCGGACGCGGCGCATGGATCATGCGAGCGTGACGTGCGGACGTGCCAGGGCGGCACATGCGCGGCGCGGACGTGGCACGCGGTACGCGCGTCATAGGTACACATACTCACGCGTTACGCGCGCGTGCCCATACGCGCATATACGCGCGTGCGCACACATACGCGCGCGTGCGCGTACGCCCACAGAGGACCGACCGGGGCCGGGGAGGGTACCCGGTATACTATTGATTTGGCCGCTGTTGGTTCTGGTTCTGACTGTGAATGCGTTCTAGGACTTTTTGAAAACGGCGTGACACTTTTCTCGAATCCCAATCGGCAGTAGGGCTGAGGTTGAAACGCAAAGTGAAACGCTCTTTGAAACGCTAGTTGAAACGCACACTGCAACAAAAAGTGTGGTATGATACCTATGGTATCTTATGGCGTCGTTCTGATAGCACGCCAAAATTTCTCAACCACATCACTGATTTGACGCTGTGGTTCTTCACTATCCATTGTTGGTTTCGGGGGTGGTGTGTCATGGTAGAGCATTGCGATTATTCCCTTCCGACCATGACCGTCAGTTTCTGTGCCAAGGACTGTGATAATCCGCTCGGCAGTGTGGAAGTGATCCCGCCTATGCGGGTCATTAACTCCGTGTCTGGTGCTTATGCCGTCATAGATACCGATAGGTTGCGTGAACGTGTCCGTGCTGGCATCATCGCTTTCGCGGATGCGTTCGACGCTTCCTGATGTGCGCCGGTGTGGCCCAATTGGTAGAGGCAAGCGACTCAAAATCGTTGTAGTGCGGGTTCGAATCCCGCTTCCGGTACTGGCCCGACCGTGTAGGTGTTCCCTTCTCGTTTCCGTTCCTTCCAACGGTCGGGTTCTTATAATCAGGGGTGTCCCGCTTCTTTCGGTTCTTTCTGGGGCGCCCCGCTTTGGATAGTTGGCTGAGTGGTCTATAGCAGCGCATTGCTAATGCGTCGAATGCGGTGAACTCCGTGTTCCGCACGTTCGAATCGTGCACTATCCGCTTTTGCTGGTTGGGGGTGATGCTGATGCCTTGGAGTTCGTCTCAACGTAAGAAGCGTTTCAACAAGGGTTGGGCGAAGGTCCGGTTGAAGGTGTTGGAGCGCGACGGGTACCGCTGCCAGTGGCCAGTGACTGATGCGAATGGGTTTCCGGCTGGCAAGTGTGGCCGGCCGGCGAATGAGGTCGATCATATGGCGCAGAACATGGTGCATGATGATGACCGGTTGAGCCGCTTGTGGTCGTTGTGCCACGAGCACCACAATATCAAGACGCAGGTGGAGAGTACGCGTGGTAAGCGGCGTGCGGCCGAGCGGAGGAGGGATGCGGCGTTCTACGATCATCCCGCGTTCAAATGACGTGTTCGGTTGAGGGGTGCACGCGAAACGAGTGTTCGCGTGGCTTGTGTCGGAAGCATTATGACATGGTTCGGTATCATGGGCGGATTGTGAAGCCGGTGCAGAAGAAGAAACTGTGCTTCATGTGCGGCGCCTATTTCGATGTGGGGAACCAGGCTAAGGATTTTTGCGGCGCCACGTGCCGTAAACGGTATGAGCGTGCGAAGCGTAAGGGCAATGCGCCGCGTCGTGGGTTGAACAAGGTGATTACCGCTGAGGATGTGTTCAAACCTGAACCGGTGGAACCTGAGCCGGTGACGATGGTGTTTTCGAATGCTGACGTGTTGGCCGCGTCTGATGGCGTGTGTGTCGAATGTTACGAGCTGATTGATCGTAGTGGCCCGTGTGCGTCTGGTTGGTTGTTGCCGTTGGAGGCTGGTGGTGAACCGGTGTTGGCTAATCGTGTGCCGTTGCATATCGCGTGCAAGGCTCGTTGGGAAGCGAGGACGGCGAATGGCAGGGCAAGGAAGAAGCGCATCGCGGGTAAACGGCGAGACGCTTAAATGGGATGGTTTGGTGCGTGGCCCTGAGATGCCGGGATTGCGCCCTGATGGCAAGGAATGGTTGCCTAACTCGATTGAATACTATGAGGAGTTTCGTCGTAGTCCACAGGCGTTGAAGATGGGCACTGACTTGGATTGGCAGTCGGTGCTTGACTTGGTGTTTTTGAAGGATTGCTTCTATCGGCGTCCTGGTGCGCAGATGGCTGCGGAGATTCGTGCGCGTGAGAACGCGTTCGGTATTACGCCGATGGCGCGGCACGCGTTGAAATGGGATGCGCCTGACCCGAACCAGATGGCTGCCGGTGGTGGCGCCGATGTGAACGATGTGAGTGCCGAACGTATGAGCGGGTTGCGTAACTCGATTCTTGGTGGCTGATGGCTGGGGGTGATGTGCGGTGCATGACATCATCCCCAAGGTCACGTTGGAACAGAAGCGCCGCAGTATGGGCTTCTTCGCTATTTGGTGGATTGAGACGTTTTGCGTGGTGGGTTCGCCGCCTGCTGAGGACGAGCCGATGGTGTTCACGCCTGAGTATGCGGAGTTCCTGGTCAACTGTTATGCGCTGGACAAGTCCGGGCATCGCTTGTTCGACCGTGTGTTCCTGTCGCGTCCGAAGGGGTCGAACAAGAGTGGTTTGGCGGCGCTTATCGTGTTGTTTGAGGCGTTGGCCCCGTGCCGGTTCGACCATTGGGCCGAAGCAGGGGAAACGTACACGTTCCTTGGCCGCACGTATGTGTATCAGGAGGGTGAGCCGGTCGGGCGTCTGATTCGTGGCTCGCGTATCGCGTTGGCTGCGAACAGTGAGGACCAGACCGGCAACGTGTATGACGTTGTGTACCACAATTGTGTGAAAGGCCCGTTGGCGCAGTTGCGTGGCGTCGGCTTGGACGTGGGGCAGACGCGCATCATCATTCCAGAAGAGTGCGGTGGCGGTGAGATCAAACCGGCCACGAGTGGCGCTTCTTCGCGTGATGGTGGTTTGCAGACGTTCACCGTGCTTGACGAGTCGCATTTGTTCGTTGGCCGTGCGAAGGGCATGGCGCGCACGTTGCTGCGTAATCTGACGAAGCGTGGTATGGATGAACCGTGGTCGTTGCAGACGACGACGATGTACCAGCCGGGTTTGAACTCGTTGGCTGAGGACACGTACCGTACGGCGTGGTCGATTGCCGAGGGCAAGGTCAAGCATGATCAGCGCACATTGTTCGACCATCGTTATGCGTCGTTGCCCATCGAGGAGTTGGGCAATGAGAAGAAGCTGGAGCATGCGTTGATGGAATCGCATGGTTCGGTGATGAAATCGTCTGATGGGTATGATCATTTGATTCTTCCCGATGGGCGTATCACCCGCGTGAATCCGCGTACCGGCAAGGACGATGAAGGGTATTCGTTGGCATCGCCGGGTGTTGAGCCTGGACCGTCGAAGAACGGTTGGGTCATCATGGATAAGCCGAAGAGCTATATCCTGAATGCTGGTTCCGACCCGTCCGAGGCAATTCGTTTCTATTTGAACTCGTTGACGTCTGCGATGGATTCGTGGCTTCCTGAATCGCAGATTCAGGCGCATTTGGTGGGTAAGGACATGTATTTGTCTGGTGACCGCCGGCAGATGATGGATGCTTGGAAGAATGTGATTCATGCTGATGACGAGATCACGCTTGGTTTCGATGGTTCCATCAGTGATGATTCCACGGCGCTTGTTGGGTGCCGTGTGCGTGATGGACTGTTGTTCCTTATCAAACTGGAACAGAAGCCTGATGATGCTCGTGCGGCTGAGTGGCGTGTGGATCGTGAGGCGTTCGACGGCATGGTGCGCTACATGTTCGGTCATTACAACGTGGTCGCGTTCTTCGCTGATGTGAACCCGTGGGAGAGCATGATTGACGCGTGGGAGCGTGATTTTTCGGACAAGCTCGCGGTTGGCCCGCGTGGCCGGAACAGTACGAAGATCAAGTATTGGACGAACAATTGGTCTCGGGACGTGTATCAGGGTTTGGTGAACATGGCTGCGAACTTCACGTATGAGATGAAGCAGGTGCCGCGTCATGCCGAGCCGGACGTGTCGTCCATCGCGTTGCTTGCCGACCCGCGTTTGGTGGCGCATTTCCGTAATGCGCGCAAGCGTGAACGTTCGTTCGGCTATCTCGTGTTCAAGGAGACACCGAACTCACCGGAGAAGATTGATGCGATGATGGCTGGTTTGCTCGCTTATACGGCGCGCAACAGGTATCTGACCGACGGCGTGAAGGAAGAGGAATCTACGTTCTTCGTGCCGTTCCGCGTGTACTAAGGGAGTGGAGGTGGCATGGCTGCTTTTGATAGTTTGCTCGCTGACGACAATGAGAGCTTGGATGCATATTGGCTGACCGTGCTCGCTAAAAGGCTTGAGGCGCGTATTCCCAAGTTGTGCAAGCTGCGCGCGTTCTATGATGGTGCCGAGTTGGTTCCTACGAATGCCATTCCTAGTGGTGTTGATCCGAAGTCGTATGCGATATATCGTCGTTTCCTGGAACTGGGTACGATCAATTATGCGCGTGTGATTGCGGACAATGTGTCGAGCAGACAGAAGCCTATCGGGTTCCGGCAGGTGTCTGACCATGCGATGCGTAGCGTCGAAGCGGACACGGCATGGGCCGATAATCATATGGATTTGAAGGCACGGCAGATGTTCCATGACGTGAGCATCTACGGCTCAGGATACATGCTCGTCACACAGTTCGAATACCCACAGCGCATTCAGGTACTTACCCCGTGGGAGACGTGGGTAGAAGACGACACCGAAGCGGCAGTGTGGTACACCTACAGTGAGTTCGACGGCATGGAGTATTTGCACCTGTTCCGTTGCGAACGAGACGAGAACGGTTCTCTGAAGCGCGTATATAGGCGTACGGCGTCGCGTGAGACTGACCGTCGCACGTTGTTGGCCGAGTCGGATACGGAGAACATCTACGATGTGTGTAACGACCCCGAGAAGAAGCTCAGCACGCTTTCCTCTGACTTCCGTTGGAACGGCGGTACTGAGGAGTACCCGTTCGGGCTGGAATGCGGCGGTCTGCCGCTGATCCGGCTTGGCTCAGGTACGGGCATGGGTGTCTTCGAGCCGCATCTTCCGTTGCTTGCGAGTCTTGACCAGCAGCGTTTCGACCGGTTCTGTATCCAGACGATGCAAGCGTTCCGGCAGCGTGGCATCAAGGGCATGAAGCGTCTGACTTATACGGAGGACGATATTCAGGTCATCAACGGTCAGAAGAAGGCCGGTGACCAGATTGACATGAGTGATGCGTTCGCGATGGGGCCGGCAGCGTTGTGGCTTCTGCCTGATGGGTGTGAGATTTGGGAGTCTCAGGTCACGGACATTCAGCAGTGGGTGACGGCATCTTCCGCTGATGTGAAGCAGTTGGCGGCCGCCACGGGTACGCCACTGGACGTGCTTAGTCCTGACGTGGCGGGAAGCGCGGAGGGTGCGCAGCTTAAGCGTGAGACGTTGGTGATGCGCGTCGAGGATTTGAACGCTCGTGCCAATGATGCGCTTGTGCGTGCGATGCGTATGGCGATGGTCGCGGAGGGCGATAAGAGCGCAGCGTCTGAACGGTTCGAGACGGTGTGGGCGCCTATCGCGCCGAACTCCGAGCTATCCGAGGCGCAGACGGCGAGCTTCCTCAAGGAGGTGCTGGCGCCGAAGACACTCATGCGTCAGTATCTGCACATGACCGAAACGGAGATTTCCGAAGCGATGCAAGACATGGCCGAGAACACGTATCAGAACGCGTTCACAACAGCGTCTGCCGCATCTGATGCTGCCGCGAGAGCCTCCAGGCAGACCGGAGACTTCGTTCAGGTTGATGATTCGGATGATGGCGCGTCGGCGCTTGTTGACGTGGACGGTGATGCGAATGGGTAGGTTGACGCCTCGTGGTCGGAAGCGTATCAAGCGTTCTAATTTCGCGTTGCCCAGGGAGCGTAAGTATCCGATTCATGATATTGCGCATGCGCGTAATGCGTTGGCCCGTGTCGCCCAGTATGGGACGGCGAGTGAGAAGCGTAGGGTGCGTGCGGCTGTGGTGAGGAAGTATCCGAGTTTGCGGAAGCGGGGCCGTTGATGGCGGTGTTGACCCGTGTCGAACAAGCTGTGGATACGTTCGCGCAACAACGGTCTGAACTGATCCAAACATATGTTCGGCAGGTGTGGAACATATGGAAGTCGTTGACGCCTTCGGATTGGTGGAATGATGCCGTCACATTGGGTGCCGCCTCTCAGGCTGCACGGTTTGAGATGGCGTTTCTTGAGGCGGTTGGCCGTCTTGGTGTGAGTTATGCGGATGCGATGCTTGGCATGGCCGATGTGGATACGGGCGGTGTGTTTGACACGTCGTATGTGGCGCCGCGACAGGGTACGACACCGTTGGATGTGATGTTGCGTCCGGCTGAAACATACCGCAGTTTGGCGGTGCAGTCGCCTTCGTTGCGCCCTGAATCATGGGACGTGTTGGAAGGCGTGGATTTGTCCACGGTGACGGGCTGGTTGCGCGCGTCGCTTGACCGGCTTGAGGATATTGCGAACACTGACGCGCAGTTGACGGCGCACCGTATCGCATTGGGCCGGTTCGAGTCGAAAGGCGTCACCCAGTATCGTCGTGTGATTCACCCTGAGTTGTCGAAGACCGGCACGTGCGGTTTGTGTGCGGTGGCTTCCACGCGCACGTATCACACGAGTGCGTTGATGCCGTTGCATTCGAACTGCAAGTGCGGTGTGGCTCCGATCACCACGACGAACGATGTCGGCAAGGATATTTCAGACGCTGATTTGCAGCGTTTCTATGACTTGGCTGGTGGCAATACCGCCGCCGACCTGAAAAGCATCCGCTTGCAGGTGCAGACCAATGGCGAACTCGGCCCCGTGCTGGCGGACGAGGCTCGCAAGTCTGGTCGCACTGTGAGCGACTGGACGCCGCCTGACCGCAAGAGCACGCGGGAACAGGCGAAACGCATCATACGCAACTATCGAACCTATGAGGGCATGTACCGGGAACTGCTGGATGGCGCCGAAAGCGTCAAACGGACGGTAGACGGTCATACTCGCGTGTTCAAACGCACCCGCAAGGCGACGATGGTGCAGTCAAGGAACTTCTACCGAAACTACATCAAGGCCCTTCGCAACGAATGGCCCGATTTGTAAAAGCAAGCTCATGCTCATTCCCTGAAAGGAAATGAAATTGGAAAACAACAATACTGCTACCGACCCCGTTGACCCGAACATCGAACCGAACGGTTCGGGCACAGGCAACGGGAACGACGACGTTCAGAAGCCCGATACCGATTTCGAGGCGCAGGCAGCCCATTGGAAGGCCATGAGCCGTAAGAACGAGGATGCGTTCAAGAAGGCGAGCAAGAACCTTGCGGAACGCGAGGCGCAGCTTGCCGAACGCGATTTGACGATTGCGCGCATGACGGCGCAGCGTGAGCATCCTCAGCTCACCGACGAGATGTTCGAGGCGATGTGCAAGGAAACCACGCCGGAAGGAGTGGCTGAATGGGCGAACAAGCTCGCACAGTTCATCGACGTCAAGAAGGAGCCGGAGGAATCGTCCAAGGATGATGAACCGGCGACGCCGGCACCGCCGTCGTTGGCGAATGCCGTGCGTGATTCCAAATTGGCGAAGGTGGCTCCGGGTAAGTGGGCTGGCGCCCAGGAATCCGAAGCCGACCTGCGTAAGCGCGTGCGTCAGGAAATCGAGGAGCGTCGCAAGAAAGCGACAGGTAAGCAGTAACCACGAACTACAGAAAGGACACCGAATATGGTGAGTATGATTCATTCGACCGGTGTGCGCACCGTCGATGAAGACCAGACGTGGCGATACGGCGAACAGCTGCCGGGAACGGTGAGCGTCACGCTGGACATGGAAACGTTCTCGAAGGCAACGACCGCCAAGCAGAAGAAGTACATGACGGGTTGGGGGGATGCGTCCACCGAACTGTGGATCAAGTCCGGTCTGCCGCTCGCCCGTATCACGTCCGGCAAGTCCGAGGGCCTGTATGGTCCGTATGACCCAGATGCGACGGACGGTCGTCAGTCCGGTGTCGCAGGTCTGCTTGAATCGCAGATCAAGGTTGTTGTGACTGTCAATGGTTGGGAAGTGCAGGACAGTGAGATCGTTGGCATGCGTTTCCGTGGCAATGTCATCGTCGAGAATCTTCCGGTCGTTCCCGCAGACACGGTTACGTGGGAAGGCGACTTTGTGTCGGTGAAGCCGGATACCGGCGAGACGAAGCGTTTGTCGAACACGGCGGCCGCTACGACCGTTCCGGGGGTCGGCGCCTGACAGCCGATTCCTGTCCGTTTGAATGCCCGCCAAGCATGGCGGGCTTTTCTATTTGTGTGAAAGGATAATCGATGGCAACTCTTGATAAGAGCATCATCACACCGAGCGCCGCGTCCACGATCGTTGACGAGGCGTTTCAGACGACGAACGACATGCTGCCGCTGAGTAACGTGTTCCCGTTGGAATCGAATAACGGTGAGACCACCGTGCATTGGACGCCGAACCTTCCGGTGACGCAGACCGAGAAGATGAACTACCGTGCGTGGGATGGCGAGGCTGGCTACGGCAAGACCACGGAAAGCAGCATCGAGAAGTACGGCGGTCTGCTTCCGCTGTCGAAGAAGGCGCACATCTCCGAACGTGACATCATCACGCACAAGTCGGATATGAGTTGGATGCGCACGGATATCGAAAACCATCTCAAGCGCATGGGCATGGAGGCGGCTGTCACCGCCGAGCTGCTGCGTATTCCGGCGATCGTGGATGCGAAGTTCACAATCAAGGAGAACGGCGTGAACGCCGAGTATGACTTCGAGCGTCCCGCCGCGTTGAATAATCTCACCCCGGCGAAGAAATGGACTGTGGCGGACGCAACCCCGGAGAAGGACATCGAGGGGTGGATTGCCGCGATGGAAGCCGCGAACGGTGGCTTGCCGAGCGCGGTCATCACGACCCGCGCGGTCATTCAGGCGCTGCGAACGAACAAGTCCGTCATCACGGACTACACGAATCAGAGCAAGACGAACGCTCCGGAGAGCATCAAGGCGGTCGAGGTCCTTGAGTGGCTTCGTATCCACGGTCTGACCGATGTGCGTCTGATTGACGAGATGTACACGCAGGTCGAACGTGAGAACGGTTTCAAGCTGCCGGTCAACGTGAGCACGCTGATTCCGGATGCCACGTTCATCATGTTCAGCTCGTTCAACGACCTGAATCTTGGCGCGACCTACATGGGTCCGACCGTTGAGGCGGCGACGCCGGAGTATGAGATCAACCGTTCCGACAATTCTGGCATGGTCGGCTATGTCATGTACGACAATGCGCCGACCCGCTATGACGTGTGGACGAACGGTTCGCTCATGCCGATTCTCAAGCAGGCAGTGTCCACCCTCAAGGCGAACGTGCTCTGACCTGTGTCGGGAAGGAGGGTGTGCGATGGCCGTTGATGTTGAAGACATTGATTGGGTGGGTGCAATACTCACGTATGGTGGTGGCACGCCTGAAGTGTTCCTTGACCGTTTGGATGATGAAAAGTGGATCATCCCGCATTGTTTGACTGCGTGTGACATCGCGTTCGCTGAGTGCCCGTCAGCACGCTACAGGTTGAATAGTGGCGCGTTGAGCGAACGCACGTTCACGTATGTGATTTGTGCGATGGTGTTGCGTGTGGCGCGTTGGTCGATGCGTAAGAGCGAATCGAACGGCGCGTATACGCGCACCGATCAGGTCATGGACATGAACCCGCCCGGTTGGGAGGTCAGCCCGGATTTGCATGTGACGAAGAAGGAGCGGGCGTTGCTGACGGGGGTCACCGAAGGGTCTGCCCCGTTTGGAACGGTGTCGTTGGGTCTTGACCGAGCGTATGGCAGGTGATGCCGAATGGCGTACTTGTTTTCGTCGGACAAGCCCAAGGAGCCGGTCGATTCGTCGTTCGAGAATGAGCCGTTCGTCAAGCCGACGGACATGTTCTATACGTCGAAGATCATCGTTGCGCCGTCCACTATTAGGCGGAGTGCGCATGGTGTGACGTATGAGTGGGGTGACGCGTTCTACTGTTGGTGTTCTCTTGAGGGACGTGAACAGCAGGCGGGCATGTTCTCGATTTCCGGGGCTGAGGATAAGAGCCCGCAGTCGTCGGGTGGTTTGCGTGAGGTCACGGTCAAGCAGATATTGGCGCGTGAATGGCATGGTGACATTCACACGTTCGTGTGGATTGATGGCGACCTCTATGACGTGGATGGTGCCGCCGAGCATCGTGAGCATGGCAAGACACACCATTGGGAGATGCGTGTGAGGCGTGCAGGTGATATGGCGCAGATTCCCGAACGGTTCCGTCTGCAACCGCCTGTTCCTGCACCGGATGCGCCAGTGTGGGGTGAATCGAAGGGGGTGTTGGGATGGTACGAATCCGGCTCGACCGCAACCTGAGCCGTCGCGTAGCGGAGGAGTTCGGGCCTGAACTCACCCGTGCGGAAGGTAGGCGTGTGCTTGGTCGTGCGAAGGCGTTGGCCGCGTCGGCGGCTATTGGCCGTAACCCCGGTCATTCGGTCGCTGACCGCATCGAGTTCGGTATCAAATACCACGGTATTGACACGACGGTGGGTATGACGGTCATTGGCCGTGATGGCAGTGATGTGACGTTGGCGCACGAGTTCGGCGCTTGGAACAAGCAGGCCGGCAAGTTCGTTGAGGGACATCATGTGATGCAAAAGGCCGCGAGGGGAGGCTGACCGCAATGGGAAGTCCTCGTATTGACCTGAATGTGCACCCGGAGCTTAGGCCCCAGTTGGATGCGGAAAGCCTGGTCATGGAATTGTTCAACCGTGGGTTTGAACAACCGCCCGAAGGGTCGGTCGGTGGAGAGTTCCAAACGGTTCCAGACGGGTTGCCGAAGGTGCTCGTGTTCAACGAGATCGACGTGGATGTGGACGCGTACGCGCAAGCGACGGATGTGGTCGTCTTCCATGTGGAGCCGCCAGTGTTCGCGGGGCGGCGCCATAGGTCCCGCATGTGGGATTGCTCCATGAGCGTGCTGGTGGAGAGCGTGGACGTGGATAGGGCGTTCAGGCTCGCTTCGTATGTGCGTCAATTGGTCATGTGTTGGCCGTTGATGGACGCGACCGAATGGGGGCAGGTGACGAAGGTCATGGTTCCCCCGTCGTTCGCGAAGGCGGCTGGCGGCAAGCAGGCCACGTCCAAGCGCATCAAGCAGTATGCGACCGCTTCAGTGTGTGAGTTCCATGTCAGGGATTGTGTTTCCTGACCCATAATCGAAGATTCTGAAATCCACCCGTACCGCCATTGGCGGGCGGGTTTTCTTGTAGTTGGAGGCCATCACATCCGGTTCGGGGTGTGGTGGCCTTTCGTGTTTGAAAGGACACAATATGGCAATCAATGATGATTCGGTGTTTTTCGCCGAATATGGAACGGTGTTCTACGCGGAGGTTGGTACCCCGTTGCCGACAGGTGGTTTGAGGGCGTTCCATTTGACCGATACGGAAGTCGCCAGTACCGAAGCGAGCAAGAAGTGGCAAAACCTTGGTCACACGTCGAACTCGAACAAGCTGGAGATCAGTCTTGAGGGTGGTGAGAGTGAGGCGTTCCGTAGTTGGCTCAAGTCGAACCTGAAGACGAAGAAGAGTTCGGATGGTTCGATGACGGTCACGGCGAACGCGTTGCAGATGGATGCGGAAACCCTCAAGCTCATTTTCAATGGCAGGGCCACTACGAATGGTGTTGGTGCGAATATCAATTCCGATCCGAAGCCGTTGGCGATTGTGGTCATCACGCAGGAGGCGCAGAATGCGGCCAACCCTGAATTTGGTTTCTATTTCCCGAAGACGAAGGCTGCCCCGTCCGGTGGCCCGCAGTTGAATGGTGATTTCATCGAGCAGGGTGTGGTGTTCACGGTGGAATCGCCGGGCACCGGCAAGGATGATTTCGAGTTTATGCTGCTCCAGGACGCTGGCGAGTGATCTGTTGATGGTGTGGCGCGTGGTGTTGCCGCGTGTCTGATTGTGTTTCCCCACGCATGTTTCTCCCATCCATGCGTGGGGTTTTCTTTTATCTGATGGGAGTTGGAATCTGATGGGAGAGAAAGTATGAGTGCTGCCAATGGCGTGCAAGACACGAAAGAAGACAAAGAAGAAGTCGAGTTCCCGCAAACGTGGGAAGCGCTCGTAGAGCAGAATCCGCTGCTTGCGGGACTGCCTGTGTTGTTGCCGGCCGAACAGTTCACGTTCGATGTGTCGGCGCGTTTCGAACAGGTGCGTACCCGCATGTATGTCGCGTACAATGATTCGACCCGTAACGATGATGATGCGACTGCGGTTGATATGGTCGAGGAGCGTGTGGCCGCGTTGCGTGACATGATCGCGTTCCTTAAGACCATCACGGAGGAGCCTGCCAAGGTGGACGAGTTCACCAGTGGTATTGATGTGAACACGTTGTTCCTGGTGTTGCTTGTGGTGGTGCAGTTCTATGTGGACCAGTTGGGAAAATCCGTGCGGTCGAAGACCTCTTCGACAAGTACGAAGTAGAACTCACCGCTGATTTCCAACGCTTCTATGGGTTGGATATCGTGACGGGGCCACGGTTGAACCCGGTGCGTGCGATACGGCTTGTGGCTGGTTTGGCCGCGTGGCCGGATTCGTTGTACCGGGCTCGCGTGTTGCAGGAGCAGACGGAGGCGGGGGAGTTCGATTCCAAGGGTGAAGATAAGGCGAAGCCTGTGGTGTTGCCTTGGCTTGGGTGGGATTCCCCGACGATGCTGCTTGCTGATGTGCGGAACACGTTGGAGGCGTGGGTTGTGGCGCAATCCAGTGAGGGGAAGAAGCGTCGCAAGGTTGAGCCAAGTGTGGTGCAGCCTCCGTTCTATACGCCGCCACGTGAGACCAAGCGTGGTGAGGTGTCTGCTGCTGAGTTCGTGAGGATCGCGGCAGCGAAGGGTAAAACGCATCTTTCCGAAAGTGTGGGTGCGTGATTGTCGGGGCGGGGAATGGTTGTTGAGGACTGTTCCCTGCCCTGTTTCGTCCATGTAGCTAATTGGTAGTTGCGCGCCCCGGAGTACGTCTGGGGCGATGCCGGTTCGAGTCCGGTCATGGACACTACAAGGTTGTTTGGTTAGGGGGCGTGTATGGCTGACGGATTCAAGGCGGGTACCGTCTATATTGCTGTTGAACCGGAGACGCGTGGCTTCTATGCGAAAGTCAAGGCCATGTTGGAGCGTCTGGACGACCAGACGATTCACTTGGATACTGACGTGGATACGATGGACGCACGCCGGCAGATCGAACGATTGCAGCGTTCCGGTGGCACGATTGATTTCGATGTGCGTGTGAATACGCGCGCGTTCGACCGCGTGCACCGTGAACTAGCCGAGATGACGTCGATGGCGCAGATTGACGTGAAGGCCGACACGACACGGTTCGACAAGGGTTTGGCCGACTCGTTCGACAAGATGCGCCAGAACCATGCGAACGCGCTCAAGGCGATGGATACCGATGCGGTGCGTGAGCAGCGCAAGCAGGTTGCGAAGCTGCGCGAGTTTAATGCAGCGCGTGACGCGGTGTGGTTCGATAAGTGGAACCATATGGCTTCCTACAAGGATAGTCTCACGGCGGTGCGTGGTGAGATCAGCCGTAACATCGAAGCGCATAAACAGCTTGGGAAGGCGTTGGACGCGGCGAAACTGCGTCGTGATTCGTTCAAACGCAACAGTGAAGAGTATCGTGCGGCCAGTGCGGAAGTGAAGCGTCTGCGCAGCGAATACACCCAGTTGGGTAATGAGATTCGCCGGCAGGAGCGTGAGGCGGCGAAGCTCGCGCGTGAGCATTCGAAGTTCATGGCGAAGAATGCGCATGAGCTTGATAAGGTCAATGGGAAGATCAGTGAGCAGCGCAAGCTCGTCAAGAGCACCACGAAATCGGTGTTGGCTGAAGCTGCGGCTGAGGACAAGCTGAACAATGTCTTTCGTACGAAGGACATGCTCATTGACCGTAACGGGTTGAGCTATCAGCGGTTGGAACGTGACCTGAAACGGAACGCCGACGTGTTCCGCAAAGCGTCCGAACAGGTGGCCGGCCACATTGACCGGCAGCGTGAGCTCTCGAAGTCGTTGCTCAAGACCGAGGGCAATGTGGACGGGTTGCGTCGCTCGTTGAGCAAGTTGCAGTTCGTGGACACCAAGGGCCATGTCAAGGACTTGGACGCCATGACCAGGCGTGTGGACGAGTTGCAGAAGGCGTTGCTCAAGGTTCGGGACAATCCGAGCGCGACAATCAAGTTCAAGGCCGAACTCGATAAGGGCGCATTGCAGGCTGAGTTGGCTCGTTTGCAGCGTGACGTTGAGGTTGAGGTGCGTGTCAACGCGCAGCAGGCAGCGTTGGAACGGTTGGAACGTGAACTGTTCGAGCTTGAGCACAAACGTGTGAACATTCCCGTTGATTTGAAGGTGGATTATGAGAACGCGATAGCGGAACGCAAGCGTCTTATCGAGCAGATTCGCCGCAATCCTGACATGGATTGGGAAATCAAATCGAATGTGGACATTGACGAGGCGAACGCGCGTCGTAAGCTGCGGGACTTGCAGAACGACTATGACAAGCTCGACATGGACGTGGATTTGGAAACCGCGTTGGCGCGCGCCCATCTCGCGTATTTCACGCGTCCCCGCACGGTGGACATCTTCGCGAAGTTCCACGGCACGGATTTGGGTAAGATTCTCAGCGGTATGACCGCTGGGGCGACCGGTATCAAGGGTGTGCAGAACCAGTTCGACCGTTTGGTAAACCTGTTCGACAACTTCGACACGATCATTCCCAAGGTGAGCGCGTTGGGTACCGCGATGGCGGGTATCGGTGCTGGGGCAATCAACTTGTCCGGCAGTGTGCTTGGTGTTGGGTCGTCCATTGTGTCGATGAGCAAGGCGGCTCTCGCAGCCCCGTCCGCATTGGCTGGCCTTGGTGTCGCGTACGCCTCCCTGCGCATGATTATTGGCGACAAGGGCAAGGCGTGGAGTGAGAACATCAATCTTGCCGGTACGGCGTTGGAAGGTTTGGGTGAGAAGCTACAGGAAGCGTTCTATGGCAAGGCGGCTCCGGCGTTCAAGGAGTTCGCGAATGCTGTAGGTGATGTGGTCGGCCCGCAGATGCGGAAGCTGGCTGAGCTTGAGGCTGACGTGTTCAACGGCATGTTGAAGATGGTCACGCAATCCAACAAGATAGGCCAGTTGGGGAGCGTGTTCACGGATGTGAACAAGTCCATCGAGAATCTGGTGCCGGGTGTGGAATCGGTTGTGAAATCGTTCCTTGAGTTGAGTGATTCCACGAGCACGTATCTTCCCCGTGCGGCTACCTATGTTTCCGATTTGGCTGAACAGTTCTCCCGGTGGGTGAACAATGCACGGCTGAGTGGTGAGATCAACAAGTCGATGGCTCAGGTCGTTGAACAGGCCGGCTATTTGAAGACCGCTCTTCAGGGTGTGATTGATATTGCGTCCGGCTTGTATCGGGGTCTTGCCGAACAACAGAACGGGCTTGAAGGGTTCAGCACCGCTGTGGAACATGCCGCTGACGCGGTGAACAGCGTGAGGTTCCAAGAGACGTTGCAGGCGTGGGCAGCTGGCGCCGCTGATGCCAAGGAGAACATGCGTGGCTCGTTCTCCGCGATTGGCGATGCGGCGTATGAGCTGCGTTCCACCACTGCTGACGTGTTCCGTAATGCCGGTTCCACGATCGGTTCGTTCGCTTCGAACATCAGTCGTCTGCTGGCCCGGTCGAAGACGGGCATCTCCGATTTTTCGTCGGGAGTGTCCAGTGGGTTCCAGACGGTGTTCGATGCGCTTGGTGATGTGGCGCCTATGTTCTCGCAGTTGTTGACCACTGCCGGCCAATTGTCGAAGACGTTCGGCGGCACGTTGGCTTCGTCGTTGCGTGCTGCGGCTCCGTTGATTCAGTCGATGGCCAAGGCTGCTGAATCGGTGGCGAACGCGTTCGCGAAACTGCCTGAACCAGTGCAGGCCGCTATTGGCTTGTGGGCGACGTTCGGTCGTGCTGGCATGTCCGCGTTCAACAGTCTCAAAGTGGGTATCCTTGAGACCACTGCGAACATGTTGCAGTACCGCAAGATGCTGAATGGTCTTGGATTGGAAGCCAAGGGTGTCGGTATCGGCATGAAGGACGCGCTCAGTGGGTTCGCTTCGGCGTCTCCGGCGTTGTCTTCCGTGACTGGTGCCGTGGCTCAGGCGACTGGCGCGTTTGGTAAGTTCAAGGCGTTGGCTGGTGGCTTGTTCAGTGCTGTCAATTGGCCTGTGGCTGGTGTTATCGCCGCTGTGGGCGCAGTTGGCGCGGCATTGTCGGACATGAGTTCGAAGGCCGCGTCCAACCAGCAGATCGTGGATGACATTGCTTCGGCGTTCGGTCGTTTGGCTGACGAGGGGTATGATGCGTCTACTTCGATGAACGCTGTTCAACAGTCGTTGCGTGACGCGTTGAACAATCCTGATTTGGGTGAACGTTCCTGGCTTGATGACGTGTTCAATGGTGTGGCTGACACTACAGAAGCGATGCGTACTCTGGGTATCACCACTGAACAGGCGATTGGGGTCGCTTCCGGCAGCACCAAGGAATATCAAAAAGAGTTCGACCGTCTGACGGACATCATCACGCAAGGCACTCAGGTGCAGGGCATGTACGGTTCGACCACATCGGATACAAGAGTTGTCATGACCGATGCCGCAGAATCCGCGAAGAAGTACCGGCAGAGCATGGAGGCGTTGCGCAAGAAGTACATCGACGCTGCCGAGGAGACCGCGAAAGCGAACGGGTACACGGAAGGATACGCGAAGTCTCTTATCGAGGCGGGTATTTCCTCTGACCAGTTGGCGGTGAAGATCGCAACGCAGGAGCAACGTCAGAAGATGGTGGCTCAAGCGACGCGTATGCACGTGGATTCGTTGAACGATCAGCGTGTGGCTGCACGTAATGCGATGTCTGCCGCGTCGAACTATCAGGCGACGCTTTCCGGTATGCAGGACACGGTTGCCCGTGTCAAAGAGTTGACGAACGATCAGAACAAGGTGTGGGACGAGACCAGTACGCTGCTTCCGGGCGTTGAGGGTGCGTTCAACACGATGTCCGAATCGGGTCGGTTGGCTCAACAGTCGTTGGAAACGTTGGGTTCGTCCGCGTATGACGTGATGGAGAAGATGGTCGAGTCTGGTTCCTCTGCGGAACAGGTCACGGCCGCTACCAGCAGAATGCGTGACGAGTTCATCCAGACCGCGATTGACATGGGGGTGCCGCAGAAGGCTGCGGAACAGTTGGCGCAACAGTATGGGCTTATCCCTGAACAGGTGGATACGCTCATCAAGGTGCACGCTGACGAGGCGAAGTCCACGATCGCATTGTTCGTCAGCAACCTGCGGGCCGCGTTCCCTGATGATGACGGCAAGACCTTCGACATGGTTATGAACCTTGTGATGAACGGTGACATCAAGACCATTGATGAAGCCTATAAGAAGGTTCAGGAACTGCGCAACAATCCTGATGTGAACATGTTGCTCAGTGTCACTGATGACAATGCGTCCGGGAAGATTGATGACATCAAGTCCGCGTTGAAGGGCTTGGGCATTGATTGGCCGGCGAACATTGACGTGAGGTCTGAAGAGGGCAAGGCGAAACTTGCTGATATTCAGAACAAGCTGCGCGAACTGGGTATGAGCGATGCGCAGATCAAACTGATTTGCGACACGTTGACCGCTGAACATGGTTGGCTTGGCTTGTTGGATGAAATCAACAATTCCAAAGCGAAGCAGAAGGTCGATGCGGATACTGACCCTGCGAAGGCGAAGATGTCCGCGTTCATCAATGACAATTCGGCCATGAAGACGATTCCGGCTGATTTGTCGCTTGATGAGGCTGAGAGCAAGGTCAATGCGTTCGCTGCGGTGGCGGTGAAGAAGCCGGTGCAGACCGAGGTTGAACAACCGTCCATTGTGAGCACGATTGCGAGTATCGGTTCGATTATCGGTTCCTTGTTCATTCCTCCGGCGAAGGTTCGCGTGGAGGGGGATGACACTGATGCGCGTACGAAAATCGGGGCGATGCAAGCGTTTGGTGGTCAAACGTTGGCTTCCATGTTGGCGCTCATTCTCGGTGATGATACGCAGGCGCGTAATGCCATTGGTGGTGTGAGTGCGTTCAACGGGATGACGATTGCGAATCCTTGGGCTCGTGTCTTGGGTGAAAACGTGTTGGCGTCGTTGGCTATCAACGCCATCGCGGCGTTTGGTGGTAGGACGATTTCGAAGCCGTGGACGCGTGTGCAGGGTGAGAACACGATGGCTCGTATGGCTATCATGTTGATTCAGGCGTTCAATGGGCAGACGATTGCGAAGCCTTGGGCGCGCGTCGAGGGCGATGCTTCCGGTGCGAACGCTGTCATCAGTGCGATTGCGAGCACGAACGGTTCGGTGATCGCGACACGCTATGTGGACATCGTGACCCGTGGCTCCGGTGAGGTTCATGCTGCTACTGGTGGTCGTATTCATGGTCCGGGTACGGGTACGAGTGATTCGATTCCTGCGATGTTGTCGAATAACGAGCATGTGATTCGTGCGGCGTCGGTGGCGAAGCTGGATCGTGAGGTTGGCCCGAACTTCCTGAACGTGTTGAACCGTACTGGTGACATCAGTAAGGCTCTGGCGAATGCGAACAACAGGTATTTGGCGTCTGCTGTGGATTTGGCGCGTGGCGCGTATGCGACGGGTGGCAGGGTGCAGAAGGCGTTGAGCCGGGATTCGATGACCGTGGTTGTTGATGGTGGCAAGACGGTGAATCAGACATTCAACGTGAGCACGAAGATCGTGCGTTCGGATCAGGATTTGCATGCGGCGGCGCAGATTGACCGTGCGGCGTTGATGCGTACCGCTAGGAGGGAGGCTCGCTTGTGAGTGTCGCTTTTTTGGAATTGTCCACGAACGGTGTTCCCCCGGTTCGTTTCGAATGCGAACCGGGGGAGGGGGCCCGCTTGTATTTCCTTGAAGAGGGTATCACGGGCTGGTATTCGACGCCTGACCTGAAGGTTTCCACGGTTGAGCGTGGCAGTGGTGATGGTGCGCATGATGTGCCCGAGTCGTGTATTGATTATGCGACGCGTACGGTGCAGGCGCATGTAGCCGCGATGGGCGGCAACCGTGCGGAGACGTTGCGGTTGTGGGATTCGGTGCGCCGCTTCTCACACCGCAACGTGCGGTTGCGGCTCGTGGATGACGAGCGTGACGCCTACGTGGAGGGCATGTTCCAGTTGGAAGGCCCCGCCGAATGGGACGGGGAGTTCATGCAGGGCGTGCTCACGGTCGTGTGTAACCGTCCCGAGATTCTTGCGACGTCGCCGCAGACCGGGCAGATGCTGCCCGTGTTGGATGTGGCTGACGGCAACGGCCTGTCCTACAACCAGCGTGGTCTTGAGACCTTCTGGACGGGTGAGCCGAACAACAGCCCGTCGGTGTTGCGTACGGATGTGCTGAGAGGTACGAAGGGGTTGGCGTATCCGTTGAAGTATCTGACGCGCCGCAAGATCGCGAGACCTAATCAGGTCACGTTCGTCAATCATGGCACGTCGCCCGCCTATCCGGTGTTCACTTGTAACGGGCCGATGTTGAACGGCGTTGATCTCGTTGTAGAGGGCACGGGCCAGTGGTTGCGTTGTTCGCAGCCGGTGTTCGGTGAACCGCTCGTGTTGGACTGTCGTAGCCGTACCGCTTCGGTTGGTGGTTTGGATGTGTCGCGCACGCTCGTGTCGCGTGGCTTCCCGATAGTGCCTCCGCATGGCAGTGTTACGGTGACGTTGCGCACGTCTGGTGACGGTTGGGTGGATGCGTTGATGCGTGACACCTGGATGTGATCTTCCGGTTTTCTATAGGGCTGCACCACATGGTGCGGCCCTTCTTCTATTGGCTTTCTTTGACTTAGAGGTGGACTTATGACTACAGCTCTTGGCGTGTCCTGTGATGATGATGGCAATGGTGTGACACCGTTGACGCATCGGCGTATCATCGGCGGGTTCTTCCAGAACAGAGGCATCATGGACGGGCTTGGCGTGTCGGGCAAGTCCGATCTGACATATCAGGTCGCGGAGGGTGTCGCCGTGTGTTCGCGTGGCGATTCGGACGGTAAGACGTTGGCGTATTGGCCGGGTGGCGCCTCGCCTGCCGTGTCGGCGGGAGACCCGTCGAATCCCCGCATTGATGTGGTGTGGATACGCAGCCTGAACAAGCCCGAGTATGCGGATGATGCAAGCAATCAGGTCGAGGTTGGTGTGACGCAGGGTGTGGCGTCGGTGTCGCCGGTAGAGCCGACGATTCCGACGGATGCGACGCCGCTGCGCGCCATGCTGATGCCGGCCGGTGCGACGGCGACGCAGGCCGCTTCGGCTACGAAGGACGTGACCTACTGCATCCCGTTTGGCAGTGCGGGCCGTCAGGTCGCGTATTTCCGTATCGCGAACGATTTCACGTTGTCATCGAAGACGCCGGTCGCATACTGCAAGTGCAAGATCACGTTGCCGACCGACCGGCGTTTGCAGTTGCGGTTGCTGACGAACTTCTGCGCGCATGCGGCGAACGGCGCCCCGGACTTTTCCAAGTATTCGGAATTGTTCATGGCGTTCCGTATCGACGGCACTGAAGTGGGTAGGCGTCATTATGTGGTCGGTTATGGTTCGTGGGCGGATAAGCCGGCGGTCATCGAGGACGTGTCGTGTGGCCGTGGCGAGCACACGTTGGACGTCATCATGTGGGTCGGTAACGGTACGAGCGCGGACTTCCACGGTGGTGCGCTGCCGGGCGTCGTGTTGACGGCGACTGATCTGGGGCCGGACGAATAAACGATAGAGGGGGCGGCATGGCGTTTCGTGACGGCTGGAATTTTTTTCTGTATGACACGGTGACTGGCCTGCTTGCTGAGCAGATCGACGTGCCGGCGTTCACATGGAGCATGAGCGTGTCCGATGCTTCCTTCTCGACGAGCAAGGATAAAGGTTTCGGTATTGATGACGTGTCGGGGTTGGAGCTGCCGTGGGGGCAGATTCCGGGCGAGACGGCGGCGGCGCGCGCGTCGGCGTTGATGCCGTACAAGCGTGGCCTTGTGTTGTTTTGGCATTCGCAGGCTGATGATCCGAACAAGCCGGGCCGTCCTGTGTTGGCTGGCGCGCTTGGTGTGCGCAAGTCGTCCCAGTTGGACGTGAGTGTGCCGTTCGTGAGCATGCTTGGCCTGCTTGAGGACCGGTATCTAGTGCATGAGGGGCGGTTCGGCAAGGGGGCTGGCAATAGTTCGCCTGACGAGTTCCGTTGGGTGAACCTGTCGTATCGTGCGTTGGCGTGTGAGACGATCCGCCAGTGCACGGAGGTGAAGCCCGGTGGTGCGCTGCCGATTGATTTGCCGTATTTGGGTGAGCATGGCACGCACCAGCTTCCCGAGGTGGCCGGTGATGAGGAGGATAAGCCTGAATCCGGTGAGAAGACCGTGAAGAAGGTCAACAAGTCGGACGGGTGGGTGCAGACCACTGTAGAGGCCGATAAAACGACGGTCGTGGACCATACGGAGAAGGTCACGTCGAAGACTGTCACGGTCAAGGAGAAGTACACGGTATGGCAGAAAGGCAAGCGGGTCGAACGCACCCGTGACAAGCAGAAGACGATTCGTACCGGTCGCACGGTGACCGAGGTGAAGACGGAGACGAAACCGAAAGGCTCGTACCGTGTCGAGAAGACCGTCACGAAAACCGTGACGACGTATTCGTATGACGAAAACGGCAAGGAGACCGGCAGCACGAAACACACCGACGGGCCGACCACGACGGTGGAACAGAAACCTGTTGAAGTGAAGTACCGTGATTTCAATGTGGTGAACCACCGGTGTGCGGACATCCTGCGCGCCATCGCGAACTCGGCCGGTGGCCCTGACATGCAGTTCCGCCCGTATTTGACCGAGGACGGGCAGCATATCCGCTTCCGGTTCCTCGCCGGTTCTGACGGTGACGTGTTCCTGCATCAGGACAAGCGGTTGAGCCTTTCGTATGCGGCCGGTGAGGCTTGCACGTTGGAGAACGTGACGGTGGACAGGGCCCAACCGGTGCACCGCGTGTATGGTGTCGGCGCCGGTACGGGTTCGGGTACGCTCACGTTCCTCGCGCAGGATTTGGCGTTGGTGGCCCAGAGTGACCCGTGGCCGCTCATGGAATCCACGTATCAGGATTCCAAGGCCGAGGATATCGGGGTGTTGCGCAGTGGCGCCACGGCCGTGTTGCATGCGAACTCGCGGCCGTTGATGCAGGTCAAGGGTGAGATCAACGCGTTCGATGTGTCGGGTGGCATGCCGTTGCACGCGTTGGGCAGTTTCTGGCCGGGGGAGATGTTCGACGTGTCGATTCAGGGCTTCCCCGATTTGCCTGACGACGTGTACAGCATGCGGTTGATGCAGATGAGTGGGGATGAGACAGGGAAGGTCGAGTTGACGTTCGACATCACGACCGACCCGGTGTATTAGCGAGGGAGGCCCAATGGCTATCCATGAGGAACTGAACCCGGATGATTCCGCGTTGCCGTATCTGACGGCGCGCGGCATGCGCATGCTGGCGCAGGATAATGCGGCGCGTACCGCCGGCGTGATCGTCGTGCCGAACCTTGATGGCACGAACACGGTGCTGGGTACAAACGGGTTGGCGCCGTGGGTGGGGGACACGACCCCGCCCGGCAAGCCGTTGGACATTGAAGCGACCTCGCATCTTGGTACCGCGCTTATCCGTTGGGGCGGGGAATTGGAAGGTGGCATTCCGTCCGATTTCCGGTGTGTGCAGGTGTGGGCGAAACAGGTGGGCGCCACGGCGGCTGAGAAGACACTGGTGGGTGTGCTCTCGTCTGCCGGTGAGGTGAACACGGGCGTGTTCGACGCGGGCACCACACTGGACGTGTGGGCCACAGCCCTTGATAATGCGCATGACCGTGACGGCTCCCCCGCGTACAACGAGTCGGTGGAATCCGAGCACGTGCAGGTGGAGATTCTACCCATCGTCAGCCAGCAGGAGTTCGACGAGGCCGCAGACAACATCCTGGCGGCGGCGGATGAATCCGTGAAAGCGCAGATCGACAAGGTGAACACCACGATCACCGAGGCACAGCAGGCGATTGAGGCGAACCGTGAGGGGCTCGAACAGGAAGCCTACCTGCGCGCGGAGGCGGATAAGGCAGCACGTGAGACGACGGCCGCCATCAAAACGGAGACCGAGAAACTCAAGGGCGATTACGCTGGCATGGAGACGGACGTCGCCAGTGTGAAGCAGGACATGCTCGACACGGTGTCGCGTGTGGAGAGCGTGGAGGGCACGCAGGAGCAGCAGGCCAAGGACATCGAAAAAGCGACCGGCACCGCGAACAGTGCGAAGGGCACGGCCGAAAGCGCGGAGCGGACCGCGAACGCGGCGAAACAACTCGCCACGGACAACGCCGCGAAGACCATCACCGGCAGTGTGGTCGAGTATGCGGTGGGTGGCGCCACTGCGGCCCCGACAAGTGGGTGGACGACTGGGAATGTGACCCGTCCGGCCGGTGCGACGGTGTGGATGCGCACCCGAATCACCTACGGCGATGGGCGCACGACGGTGACTGGTGCGACACCGGTGACCGGCGATACTGGCCCCATGGGCCAGCAGGGTGCGACTGGTGCGACTGGTGTGAGCGTGACCGCGCTCACCACGTATTATGTGCTCGCCGCGTCGAAGCCGGCCAAACCGGCCGGGAAAAACCCCGAGGGCGCGTGGAGCACGGTGGAGCCCGCGTTGGATAGGGCGTCGAACCTCTACACAACGACCCGCGTGGACTATAGCGACGGTCAGTGGGCGTGGACGGACGTCACGCAGTCCGGCGCCTATAAAATGGCGCAGGCCGCGCAGAACAGCGCGGAGGATGCGGCGAGACTCGCGCAGAACGCGGACACGCTCAGCCAGACCACGGCCGGTGAGGTCGACCGTCTCGACAAGGCGCACGCGATCACTGCGGCCACTGCGGCCACTGCGGCGCAGAACGCGGCCAGCGCGCAGGCTCTGCTCAACGTGCTGTCCTCGCAGGTCGAGGAACTGCTGTTTAACGGTGGATTCGAGCATGGCGCGGATGGCTGGACGACGAATGTGGCCGGGGCTGGATTCACCCAGCAGAGCCCATGGTGCCGCTCTGGTGGGTGGCGAGCCTATCTCAACGGCAGTGCGGGCACACGGGAGCTGGTCAGCACGAAGCCCGTCGCGGTAACGGTGGGCAGCCGGTACCGGTTCCGCGTGTGGTACAAACTGCTCACCGCCCTGTCAGGCAATGACAATGGTGGTCTGCGCTTGCAGTACGCGTCCTCCATCACGGTCACCGACAGCACGTCGTGGACTGATTTCAAACCGATCGTCAACACGGTATTCACCGGGGATACGTGGACCGAGGCCGTGCAGGAGGCGGTCATCCCCGACGGGGTGAAATGGGTGCGCGCCCGGATTGCGTTCACGTCGCCGGTGGACGCGTATTTCGACGACTGCTCGCTCACGGACGTGTCGCTCGTCTATGAGGCGGCGCAGCAGGCCGAGCAGGCGACCAAGCTCGCCCGCAAGCTCGAAACTGATCTGGCGAACTCGAACGCCCGCCTCGAGGCAGCCGAGGCGGCGGTCATCGGTGCGCAGACCACCGCTGACAGTAAAAACAAACGGTTCGTGCAAGCCACGCAACCCGAGTATGATCCGCTCAAACCGGGTGACGAATGGTGGCAGACCAGCTCGAAACCACCCGAAACATATTGGATGGGCGAACCGAACAATTCCGTGTCGGTGCTCGTCGACCATTCTGGTGAGGTCGAGCATATCTGGACGTGGAACGGCACCCGGTGGGCTGACCTCATGCTCGCCGCCGACTCGCTGTTCGTGCGCGGCACTGTGAGTGCGGGTCTCGTGTCGGCGGATTTTTTCGACGGCGCGGTCGTCAAGGGCGGCGCGTTCCTCACATCGAATGAGCGTATCCAGCTCAACAACAACGGTTTCGTGATGGTGGACTCGGCCGGTAATCCGGTTGTCACATTGGACGCGAAAACCGGTGAGGCTATCCTGCAATCGGTGAACATCATCGGCGCGGGCATCAGCACACCGGCGATCAGCGGCGGCAGTATCGAGGGCGCCGACTACAAACTCACCACTGGCAGCGGTGCGGCCAAACACACCGTTGCCCGCCTCAACTCGGATGGCGTTGTGTTCGGTGACCATCTGTCGTATGCGAAAAACGATGACGGCCAGTGGGCGCTCTCCCTCAAGGGCGCCATCCAGTCGGGCGGGGAGATCAGCGGCCCGGTCATCACCGCGCCCACGATCCAGACGAGCAGCGCGGAGAAAACCGGGCTGAAATTCACGTCTGGTGGCCTCGTCGCCTACGACACAGACGGCGACACCACATTCACCCTGGACAACACGGGGCGGATCATGATGGCGGGCGCGCTCCTGTCGAACGCGACCCTGACCGCACCAGTCCTGCAGACGAATCCGGCCGACAAGCGCGGCATCAAAATCGCAGGGAACGTGTTCACCGCGTACTCGAACTCTGGTGTGCCGATGCTCTCGCTCAACGGTGACACCGGCAGTGCGGTGCTCGTCGGCGGTTTCAAAACCGCCCAGAGCGGGCGGAGGGTGGAAATCACCAACAGCGTGTACGGAGATGTGTCGGCCGGCGCCATCCATGGCTACGACCAGGTCGGCGAGAGCTGGCATATCGTCGGCACCAGCGACCGCACCAGTCCCAGTGAGATCGACAACTGGTACACCGCGAGCCTGGGGATCGGCATCAACCCGCAGCAGCCTGAAATCAACATCCGGTATGAGAACCGGTACAAGGCGACGGTCATGAGCCTGCTGGCCGACCGCATCGACATCATCGGCGCCGGTAGTGGCAGGAACCCCTACGGTGACGGCGTCTACGTCAACAACCGTCGTATCGACTGGGAGCAATCCTGGACGAACCTGCCGCTCGCCAACGGGGCCACAGCGGTGGGTACAGCCCAGTACGGGCAGCGTGCCGGCCTGCTCGTGTTCCGCGGCCGCATCAAATGCGCGAATACCGGCGACTGCGACCTGTTCGATCTGGCGAGTGTCTACAGCGGTTTCGAGACGTCGAGCGTGAACCGAACGTGGATCATCGGCACCATGACCAAGGGCGTCGCCACGACCGCCCGCGCCTACATCCCAGCCAATTCCACGATGCTGCGCGTCAACAACGGGCCACACGACTGGGTGGACATCGGCTCGATCGTCATCGGACTCTAACCACAACGCACAAGGAGGCAAACAATGGATGAAATACAGGTGCCGGCACAACTGGTCATCGCCCGACTGAAATCCCAAGTCGCTGAGCAGGCTGCGCGAATCGCGATATTGGAGGCGCAGAACATGATGCTCCAACAGAAAGCGAGTGGGGGTGAGTCGGATGACTGAATCACGTAACCTGCTGCCTGACCCGAAACCCGTAGATACTGCGGATTGGGCGTTTTACACGGGCAAGGATATTCGACTCCAGATGTTGTCCGATAACCGTCTGCATATCACGAATCAGAGTGGCACACCCGACTCCTACGTGTACACGCACCTCAAGCTGCCGGCCGGCACGTACCGGTTCGGTGCGGAGGTGAGCACCCCGCAGGGCGCGTATGCGTCGAATCTGCTGCGTGTGGTCATCATGCCACGCACAGAGCTCACACCGGCCACATGGGACGGGCAGGCGGGGCGCATCGTCACGCCGGCCAATGTGGTACCGGAGGATTCCACGGTCGAGTTCCGCGTCATGGTCGGCCCGAACGCTAATTGCGCCGTCTGGGTACGTCAACTGTTTGTGATGAGCGAGGAGGATTACCAGCAGATGATTAGCGACGGTATCACGTGGTTTGACGGTGATGGAATCGTGGCGTGGGGGGGGGCTTCCCTCTAACCGCCTGTATCCACATGTGGATTGCCGCCCTGTGCTGGTGGTGGTCGCATGAGCAGGCTCATCACCCTACCCGACGGACGCCAGGTCACGGGCTGCAAAAACTATGTGTGCACGCCGTGTCCAAACCTGCTCATGACCGGCAGGACCATGTTCACGCTCGGCTTGGACACCGACGCGCAACAGATCGGAGCCAAGCTCAGCCTGTACGTTCGTGGGCTCACTTCCAACACGGCGACGCCTCTGAAATACTATCTGATGAACGTCACGTCGGACGCGCGCTTCATCACACCGGCACAATTCAACACGGGCATCCGCATCGATCTGCCGGCCAGATGGGACGCCAGCCCGCAGGAATTGATCTTCAACATGGATGCAGGTTCATACGAACTGCACCGGTTGGCGCTCATGCTCACGAGCGAGATGAGCGAGATCATGCAATCCAAACACCCATTGGATACAGACTGGAGTCACTGGTATCCAGGCTGAACATCGCCACCCGTTTGGGGGTGGCGGCATGATCCGTAAAAACTGGTTCCGTAATGCTGCCTGCCGTGGTGATGGGGCGAAACCGAACTATACCACTGATATCGCTGCGAGCGGCATCGTCTGGAATTGGAACCGTCGGAACGGCTGGTGCGCCACATCGAAAGACGGGAGTGCCGGCTCGTATGTCGAATGGGCGTTGAACGTCGGCGAATGCGCCGAAAAGCCAATGGTGTTCGCGTGTGAGCTCGGATATGTCGGCCCCGATACGTCACGTGGCGAGGTCGTGCAGATCATCGGCACTGGCGGGGTATCGCTCGCCGCACTACCAGCCGGCCGCCCGGCCCAACGTAAACAGTTGCTCAGGTTCACCGCTCCCGCAGACGGCAACCTGCAGATACGGTTTCGCGGTCCGCGCGGCGATGGTGATACGCCAGGGCAGCTCGCCGTATACGAGCCACAACTCGAACTGGCCGAAACCTACGACAGCCGTGGCGCCACGCCCGCGTATTTCAACGGCGACACCTACCCCGTAGCGGGGGGGGGGGGGG
>ERZ808024.238-NODE-238-length-34664-cov-7.857605_pt1 | contig 34664 bp, 31 predicted proteins | sample MGYA00380181_ERZ808024 | MGnify/ENA primary metagenome ERZ808024 (study PRJEB31490, sample SAMN06133413) | mouse gut metagenome | isolation source: Z2_1 | host: mice | place: China: Chengdu | collected 2015-05 ...
AATGCAGTTGCCATCCTATAGATACTTGCAGAAAGGATAAAATTTACTTTTAGACCTTTTGGGATAGCCCTTATTAATACTTCAGATAAAATTCCTTAGGTTATATTTTCAATCCTTTGGACCGGGTTTCCTCCTTGGCATACAGTCCCGGACGCCCGATTATGACATGGTTGGCAACGATACTATCCGCCGGACTGCGTATCTGCGGCGGTGCATTTTCGGGATATTGCGCCTGCCTGTTCCTCACATCTTCCGCTTCCGGCTTGAGCTGTTGCCCTTCATTCTCCTTTTCTGCGACTTCGGGCGTGGGTGGCGCAAGCTCCAGCTGAATTTTTCGGTCAAGGGCGGCAAGTTCGGACTTCAACTGCTTCAGCTCGTCCTCCTTCTTCCACACCTTACCCGCTATCTCCTGTAACTGCGGTATCTCCATCTCCAGCACCTCGTTCTTCGCCTTGTACTGGTCGATGATGGAGGGTATCCTCTCCATCGCGTTGAGGAAGTTGCGGGCGGCGGCCAACGGGTCAGCCATCGCCAGATGCCCGTTGTTGTAGGTGTACTTGTAGTTCCCCTCGACCACGAAGCGGTTGTCGGTGAACTCCAATCCCTCTTTGAGTATCCTTTCGCTCACCACCTTTATCGGAAAACCGTAAAGTTCACCGACCTGCGTGTACAACCCTCCGGTCGTGGCATTCTTGGCTATCTCCTGCAAACGCTTTCCGATGACCTTCTCATCGGCGGAATCCACTCCGTCCACCTTTATTATATTAAGGCGGTTGCCCTCCTTGTCGGTCTGCACCACCGACAGGAAGCGGTTCCAGTCCTCCGTCATGGCATCTATGAAAGCCGTGTTGTTGCGCAACTCGCCGGTCTTTGACTCCAGCTTGAACTCCGAATCACGCTTGCCCTTGTTGAACGACTTGCGTTCCCCTTCGAGCGATGCGATCCGCTTTTCCAGTTTCGCCTTGTCCAACAGGTCGGTATTGCCGGAGAGCAACGCCATGTATTCCGAGAAATTCATGCCCGATTTTTCGTCCATTGCCCCCTCGTCGATGGTACGCGCACCCATCGCACCGCTTTTGAGCTGGCTTATGAAAGTCTGCTTGCAGTGCAGGAGGTTGAACTTGTAGCTGTCCAGTGACTTCTCCACCGCGTAGATGATTACATCCACGTTGTTCCCGGCGAAATGTTTGGCAATCTCATTACCTGCCCTAACTCCGCGTCCGTCACGCTGTTGCAAGTCGGACGGTCGCCACGGCGTATCGAGATGATGGATAGCCACACACCGTTTCTGGGCGTTCACACCCGTTCCGAGCATAGAGGTAGAGCCGAACAGCACACGCACCGTCCCGGCGTTCATGGCGTCTATCACCGCCTTCCGCGCCTTGTCGGTCTTGCACTCCTGAATGAAGCGCACCTCGCTTGGCGGTATACCGTAGTCCTCCGTCAGTTTGCGCTTGATTTCCGAATAGACGTTCCACCCGTCGCCCGGCTGGTATGTCCCCAAATCAGAGAAAACGAACTGCGTGCCTTTCTGGGCGTCGTATTTTTGATAATACTCCGCGATCATCTTGGCACAGTGACTCGCTTTGTTGTCGGGATGATCTTCGTAATTCGGGTCTATCATGCGCATGTCGAGTGCCATTTTCCGGGCATAGTCCGTGGCGATGAGCATCTTCGCCTTTTCTTCCGTTTCCGAAAGCGGCAGCCTGCCCAACAAGGTGGCATCGCCCGTCTTGGCGAACTGCATCAGTTTCTGTATGAAGTCCTCCTGTTCCGGCGTGGGCGGTATATGGTGCAGTATCTCGTTCTTGGCAGGACGGTCAACGCCCACATCCTCCGCCGTGCGGTAGTCCGTGATTTCATTATAGAAGGCGGCAAGCTCCGGCACTTTGATGAAGTAGCGGAAACGCTCCTTCTGGACCACATTGTTCGTCACGTTAAATTCAAAATCCGTCGTCTTCTTGGCAAATATCGCCGCCCAAGCGTCGAAACACCTTATGTCCTGCCGTTCCAGCTCCTTCGGGCGCAGGTACTTGAACAGCAGGTACAATTCAGTCAGTGAGTTGCTGATAGTCGTGCCGGAGAGGAAGGTCGCACCCAAGTCTTTTCCTGTGCGCTCCTGTATGGTGCGTATGGCAAAGAGCATGTTAAGTGCCTTCTGGCTTCCCTCGCTGTTTCCCAATCCCGCCACACGGTCGTGGCGCGTGTTGAAAGTCAGATTCTTGAACTGGTGGCTCTCATCTATGAAGATGTGGTCGATGCCCATCTGCTTGAAATCCACCACGTCGTCCGTGCGTGACTTTATGGCGTGTTCCACCTTCTCCAGCTTCGCTTCAAGGTTGTGTTTGCGCTTCTCCAATCCTTTCAGCATCGCCCGCGACACGTTCTTTCCCTGCTGCCGTAGCACTTCGAGGTTTTCCTCCACCGTGTCAAGCTCTGCTTGCAGGATGCGCTGCTGCAATTCCGGCGACTGCGGTATCTTGCCGAACTGGTCGTGCGACATGATGACGCAATCGTAGTCGTTGTTCTTTATATTATTGAAGAAGCGCACACGGTTGGCGGTCGAAAAGTCCTTCTCCGAAGCGTACAGAATACGTGCGTTGGGATATGCCGCCTGATAGGTGGCTGCAATCTCCGCAACGTTGGCTTTCAGCCCGATAATCATCGGCTTGTGTGCCAAATTCAGACGCTTCATCTCATGCGCGGCGATGCACATTATCAGCGTCTTACCGGTTCCCACCTCGTGGTCGCAAATTCCGCCGCCGTTCTGTTTCAACATCCAGACGCAATCCATCTGTGAGGGATAGACGCTCTTGATACCCCGGCTTGCCAGCCCTTTCAGGTTGAGGTCGGGAAAGGTCTGATGGGAGCCGTCGTAGCGCGGGCGCACGAAACAGTTGAACTTGCGGTTATACATCGTCACAAGCCGCTCCTTGAACTGCGGCGACTGCTCTTCGAGCCATTCGGAGAAGCCGTTTCGTATCTCGTCAATCTTGGCGTTGGCGAGTTGTATTCCCTCGCTGTCGCGCATCTTGATGTCGTTGCCATGCTCGTCCTTGCCGATGGACTTCATCATGTCAGGGCAGGTGTTGTGCAGGGCGTGTTTTAGGAGGTGCATACCGTCATAGTTCCGGTAATACCCCTTCACCAGAAACTCGTCCGTGATTTTCATGGTGCGGTAGCCGCACACCACCGAAAACTCGTCCATGCTTGCGGAATAGGCGATTTTCACCTCCGTGTCGAACAGCCGGCTCATGTAGGCGGCATAGACACCCGTCGGAATCCAGCGTTCCCCGAAATTGAAGTCCAGATCCTCGAAGGCGATGCGCTGCGGCTCGGCATCTTTCAGAGCCTCCAACGCCTGCTTCACCTCCGGCATACGCTCATTTTCGGGATTGTCACCCATCCATGCCTCTATGCGTTCCGCTTTCTCTATGACATTTCCGGCGATGAAACGGTCTTTGATTTCGTAACCGGTCACGAGCGGATTGTAGTAGATGCGCCCTTGCAGGGCAGTGAGCAAATCCTCCGCCGTGCTGTCGGTTATCTCCCGCATATAGTCGAGATTGACCGTACCATATTTGTTGAGCGACGCAGACAGGGCTTCTTCGGGAGAGCCTACGTTGGCATGGCTCTCCACCGCGAAGGAAACAGGATGCTCGAAGATGTCCGCCTTGACGAACTTTCCGTTTTCCATCCGTTCCAGCGAAAGGATGTCGCGCCCGCCCGCATCCATCATCACTAACTTCACGTTCTGCTTGGCGTTGAGGTTGCCGTAGCGCATGACAAACTCATCGTAACAGGTATTCAGATGCTCTCGCCACGGAACATTTGCCTCGCGCCGGAGCGATTCATAACGGTACAGACGCTCGTAGGCGTCACGCAGCGACACATACAACAACGCCTTTTCCTTCTGGTATCCTTTCAGGTCGAGCGGCTGGAATGTCGCCCCGTATGGCGTGATGTCTTTCAGGTAGCCGATGTTATGACGCCCCCGGTCAGCCACCAGCGACCCTTCGCGCAGGTGCATCTCCGGCGTGCGGTGGTAGGCACGCGGAGAAAGGTCCACGACTTCCTCCTTCGGCTTTTCCGCTTCGATGTCGGGGAAAAGGAAAGTCCCCACCGCTTCCGATGGGGTATCTGTAACGGCAGGTGCGGCGACTGCCTCCGGCTGTGTTTCCTCCTGTCGTGGCTGCTCACGGGAAGTTTCCGGCACGGCTTTCACTTCCGTCTTTTCCGCCACTTGTTTCTCGTTATGCTGCCTTGCCAGTTCCCGAAGTTCTTTCCTACGCTCCGGCGTCAAACCCATCATCATTTCATAGAAACCGTTGATGGGAGGATTGGTATCCCAGTCCAGTGTGGCATAGATGTCGTCCGGGTCGGCAGGCTTGGCGGTGTTCTCCGCTTTCACCTCCTTATTCTCCATTGCGGGTTTTGCAGTTGGAGCTGTCGGTGTAACCGTGACTTTCGGTTTGGGCGGAGTGGACTTTGCCGTAACTGCCTTTTTCACCGTCTTTTTCTTTTTGGAGGTTTTCGGTTGGCTGACCTCTTCCGTCATCCCCCAGAGGTCAAGCAGGGTGAGCTGCACGCCTGCGGAATATTGCGGGCGCGGTTCTATCTCCGGCTTTTCATCTGCGGGTTGCGGCTTTTCTGTCGGAGTTTCCACCGTCTGCGCCGAGGATACTGTTTCCAATTTTATGGCAGGACGCTCTACTTTATTTTGAACGGCAACTTTTTCTTCCGTTCCTGCCTGCCGGATTGAACCCGAATACAAGCGCATGGCAAGCCTGTAATGGAAATCCTCGTCGAGCATACGGCGCAAATCCCCGGCGATGCCTGCTGCCTTGCCCTCGTGCAGATAAACCATAGCGGGCTTCCCGTAGGGGTCTGTGTCAAGTTTCGCCATCGTATGCACGATGCGTTCCGGGTGGTGGATGAAATAGGCGTTGTCGGTCAGGGCGGTTTTCGTGTCCGTCTGTATCACGGTCATCAGCCGCTCGTCCTGCGACATTTCCTTCTTGCTGAGGTTCTTTTGCAGGACAATCAGGTCACTGCCCACCTCCGTGCCCGCGTTGTCCGTGAACAGGTTGTTGGGCAGGCGTATCGCGGATACCAGATTGGCCTGACTGAACAGCTCGTTACGCACGGAGGTCTTGGTGCTATTCAATACCCCTTGCGAGGTGATGAACGCCACGATACCGCCGTCACGCACGGCATCCAGTCCTTTGAGAAAGAAATAGTTGTGGATGGTTTTCTGGGCGGAGCGTCTGCCGAAAGAGTCGCTCCGCTGAAACTCCGCGTCGAACACGGCAATGTCACCGAACGGAATGTTGGACACCGCCAAGTCGAAATAATTGTTGAACGGTCTTTCGATTTTCTCAAAACCGCAGGTGCGCATTTTCTGGTCGGGATAGAGATGCCTCAAGATTGTACCCGTGAGCAGATCCTTCTCGAAAGCCATCACATCCGCATTGGGGCTGTGCCGCAGCATGGAATCCACGAACACGCCGACACCTGCCGACGGTTCGAGCATACGGGCGGGGCGGACGCTGTAATCTGCCAGCACGTCCGCGATGGTGTCGGTTATCTCTTTGGGGGTGTAGAAAGCGGTCAGCACGGACGCTTTCAGCGAATCCACAAACCGCTTGTACTCTGTTTCGTCCTTGCTGTTCTCACGGATAAGCCTGTGCAGCTCCACCGTCGGGGCGAACAGTTCGAGGTCGGATTTCGCCCACCGGACGGCATCCGTCAGTTCCTTTGCAGGGTTGAGGATACATTTCAGACCGCCGAAACCGCAGTACCTTTGAAGTATGGCACGCTCTTCGGTTGTCGCTGTCCTATTTTCCCTGTCAAGGATGAATGCCGTCCGTATCGCCTCGATGTTGTCCCGCAGTTTCTGTTTGCGGTTAAACGCCATATTCGTCTAAGTAAAGGACGGTTGCTCCCGTCAGCTCCGTGTAGAGCAGGTCGTAATCGGAAGACAGGGCGAAATTGTCATCCGAGAGGTCATAGACGGAGAACACGTTGCCGACAAGCGGCAGCAGTTTCAGGACAAAGGCTTCACGCTTCTCTTCCGGCACTTCATCGGCAAACTCGTTTTCCACGACTTCGCGGAGGATGGCGTAACGGGAATAATGCAGCCCGCGCAGCAGCGTGTCCATCGCCAGTTCCTGCGCACCATCGGCGGGATAGCCTTCAAGCCGTGCCCTCTCATACGTTTCGGCGGCACGGTCGGCCCGTTCCCGTATGAAAGCGGTGTCGTCAGCCTGTTCAAACTTGTTCGTGCGGAGATAGTCCAGCAGGTACAGACCGTAATAGGAAAAGTCGGTCTGACCCTCGTTTTTCTTCTTGTTGTTCATTACTTTGGATTTAGCGGATTGATAATTAACGGGATAATCGGTTGGAAAAAGGAAGAAAAAGGCACTCGGTATCCCTCCGAGTGCCACCACTAAATCCAAAGTATGAGTGTAATCCGGTATCGAAGAACAATTCATTACTCTGAACAAGTGGCAAAGTTAATACTATTTCTTCCGTCCTGAAAATTTCTTGTCCTTTTTAGCCTCCGGGAACACAAAAGTCGTGTTATATTCCCCGTCAAAGGCGACAACAGCATCGAAACTCTTGCCCTGTTTGCTCTTGAACCCTTTGAGCAGCTTGGTATGCCCTTCGGTGAGCAGGTCTTTGATTTCATCGTCGGACAGGGTGCGTCCCGCTTTCAGCCGGAACACGGGCAGTCCGCACTCCGTGTTGTCGCAGCGTACCACCTTGCCGTAGAACCGCATCCTGCCCGTGCCACACTTGGGACACGCGCAGCCGGAGTCACGGCTGCCGAAGAGCTTGTCGCACGAGATCAGTTCGGAGGTTATCTCACGTGTGTACGCCTCTATCTCCTTGCGGAAGGTGTCGTCGGACAGTTCCCCGCGCTCGATACGCGCCAGCTCCTTTTCCCATTCGCCCGTCATGGCAACATCGGCGATGCGCATCGTCTTGACGACGGAATTGAGGGCAAGTCCTTTTTCGGTGGGAACAAGCGACTTCTTGCAGCGTTCCATGTAACCGCGCTTGAAAAGCGTTTCGATGATGGAGGCGCGTGTGGCGGGAGTACCGATGCCACAGTCCTTCATCGCCTGCCGCAGTGCGTCGTCCTCAATTTCCTTGCCCGCCGTTTCCATTGCCGAGAGCAGGGTGGCTTCGGTATGCAGCGGCTTGGGTTTGGTCTTTCCTTCGGTAATGGACGAGCCTTTCGGTGTCAGCGTGTCGCCTTCCTGCCAGCCGGGGATGGTAATTTCCTCTTTTTCCTCGCCATAGACGGCACGCCATCCGGTTTGCTTCACGACGCTGCCTTTTACGGTAAACTCCACTCCGGCACATTCCGCCGTGACAGTGGTCACATCCTTGACGCATTTCTCAGAGAATGCCTCGACCATGCGCCCGGCAATCATCTGATAGATGGTATTGTCCTCTTTGGAGAGGAAGAGCGGTTTCTCACCCGTGACGAGCAGGGCATGGTGGTCTGTCACCTTGCCGTCGTCCACGCTGCGGCGTGTCGGGGCGGCTTTTGCCCGCACCTTGTCTTTCCATTCGGGCTGTGTGCCGATGAAAGCGAGCAGTTTGGGAATTTCGGCAAACACGTCTTCGGGGATGTAGCGGCTTCCCGTTCTCGGATAGGTTATCAACTTCTTTTCGTAGAGTTTCTGCGCGATTTCAAGCGTCTGTTCCGCCGTGAAGCCGTGCTTGGCGTTGGCTTCTTTCTGGAGCGTGGTCAGGTCGTAGAGCAAGGGAGTTTCCTCCGTCTTCTCCTTGCGCTCGGCTTTCGTGACAGTGGCGCAACCTGCCGCCTTTACCTTATTATATAGTTCCATCGCCGGTTCTTTCTCTTTCCATTTCTCGGAGGATGAGAATTTCACGACTTCGCCGTCGCAACCGTCCGTTGCGATATGGAGCTGCCAGAATGCTTCGGACGTAAAGCGGCGGTTCTCCCAGTAGCGTTCACATACCATAGCCAACGTTGGTGTCTGCACCCGCCCCACGGAATACGTGCCGTGTCCGGCGGCGATGGATAACGCCTGTGTGCCGTTGATGCCCACGAGCCAGTCGGATTCGCTCCGCGCTTTGGCGGCGAGGTAGAGGTTGTCGTATTTGCTGCCGTCTTCGAGTTTCCGCAGTCCCTCGCGGATAGCTTTGTCGGTGAGAGAGCTGATCCACAGGCGCACGAAAGGAGTGGTGCAACCCGTATAGTGGTAGAGGTAGCGGAAGATAAGCTCTCCCTCGCGTCCGGCATCGGTCGCCACGATGATATGTTCGCTTGTGTCGAACAGTCTTTTGATGACTTTTATCTGCGACACCACGCCGCTGTCGGGCTTGTAACCTTTCTCCGTCCTGACCTGACGGGGGACGAGCGTGAATGTGTCGGGAATAATCGGGAGGTTGTCACGGACAAATCCGCGCACGCCGTAGCCGTCGGGCATGGCAAGCTGAACGAGGTGTCCGAATGCCCATGTCACGGCATAACCGCCTCCCTCGAAATATCCTTCCTCTCTCTTTGTCGCGCCCACGATGCGGGCGATTTCACGTGCCACGGAGGGCTTTTCTGCAATGATTGTCTTCATGTCTTCTTCTTTTTTGTTGATACTTTGGATTTTATTTTGGATTCAGTGGCGGACACGGGATTACATTTTCATGCCCTTGCCCGTTTTCTTCTGCGGCTTCTCCTGCTGCTGTTGCTGGCGGGCGTCCTTCGGGTTGGTCTGACCTTTCTGCAACGGCTCTCTCAGATTCTTTGTAGCCTCGTTGGTCTTGCCATCGTTGTTCACCGCCACCTGCGTGCGGCTCTCGTTGGACGGAGCAACCTGCTGTGCATTGTCAGGGTTCGTGTCGTAGCGGTACGGGCGTCCCTTCTCCGGGTTGAACTTGATATACATCGTGGCATGGAAGCCCTGCTTGTCGGTCACGTTCTCCAGCTTCACGGCTTTACCCGCCACATAGTCGGCTTTCTGCTGGTCGGTGAAGCTCACGCCGCTCCATTTGCTGATGGGGCGGATGCTGCCGTCCTCGTTCGTCCACGTGTTGCGGCGTTGCTCCTTCTTGGTCTGTGCGGCATTTTCCCCGCCCTGCGCCTGACTTTTCGATGTGTCGCCTTTGGTTTCCTGTGTCTGTGCGGTACGGGGCGACTTGCCGGTTCCCGGCACGAACTCCACGCCGCGCTGCTCCACGTTCACTTGCAGGGTGGTGACGAACTTTCTGCCGTCGTTGCGCTCGATGAGCTTGTCGCGTACGGGCAGTCCGGCGCGGAGCATGTCCCGCTCCTGCGTGGTGATTTCCGTCTTGCCGATGCGCTCCGGGATGCGCACCCTGCTTGCCGGAATGTCCGTGATTTCATTCGTCTTGCGGTCGATGCTGATGTAGGAGGGGATGATCTCGCCCGTTTCCCTGTCCACAATGTCCACGACCCTACCGAGATTGCCCGTTTCGCGGAGGTTCTTCCGGTCATTGTCGGAGAATTTGTGTTCCTTGTACTCATCCAGCTTCTGCTCCTTGCGGATGAAGTGCGGCACGAGGCTGATGTTTCCCTCACCGTCCTTCTTGAAGGAGAGGCGGGCGTCCAGCTCGAATGATTCGCCGCCGAAGGTCGGTTTGACCTTTACCAAGTCGGACTTGCCATAGTTGAGCATCTTCGTAAGGTCGCCGGACTTTTCAAGGTTGTCCCGCTTTACGCCCCATCTGTCCTCCAGCTCCTGCCAGTTGATTTTACTCTCGTCGATGGGCTGGTAGCCACGTTTGCCCTGCATCTGTTCGGATTTGTCCTGTTGCTGTTCTTTCCGTTGTTCCATGTTCTCCTGTTTTTGAGGTTCTTGTTTCTCTGTCTGTTGTGCTGCCATCTCTTCCTGCACCTTCTTCTCATAGTCGGAGGTGTCCACCTTGTGAGGGGCGAGCAGCTCCTTGTTCGCTTCGGGGTCTTTCAGCAGTTGCTTCATCACCTCTAAGAGATTTTCAGCTTGGTCTGCCGCAATGCGGTAGAAACCGAAGCGGCTGGGTTCCTTGCACTGCCGGAAGAAGTTCTTGAAGAAGTTGTCCAGCACGTCGCCATGTCGGTCGAATTGCAGGAAACTCTGCGCGTTCTCCGCTTTTGCGGGGGTGCGCTTGGGTGTGCCGTCCGCGTTCAGCCCGGCTACCACGCTGATCTCGCCTGTCTTCTCGTCACGGACTACCAGCACGTCCTTTTCGTCTTTTTTCTTTGCCATCTGAAAAATGTTTTAATGGGTTATTTATGAAAGAAATTATGGATACGAGCCTTGTAGAAGGCTATATCTTCCTTTTTGAAGTCCTTGATATGGTTGGAAAGGAATGTCAGCACGTCCTCCTCGCTGTAATAGGTCTTCTTGCCCAGCGTCTTGTAGGGCAATGCGCCTACGCTGCGGTAGCGTTGGAGGGTGCGTTTGCTTATCTGGAGCAACATGCACAAATCCTGATTGTCGAAAAGGCGGATGCTTTCCGTGATAGTGGGCTGTTTCCCCTCAGCCTTCATCGCCAGCAGCAGTTCGTCCTGACGGTCGAGCCGTTCCATCAGCTTCTGCATCCAGCCCTCGAAGTTGTTTCGTGTGAGCAGTTCCATGACCTATGTCCTCCTTCCTTTTGGTTTGCCGCCCGTGCGCAGCGTGTGGTTGTGGAACAGGGTGTCTATTGTCCCTTCCTCGTTCCTTACTGTGTTGTCCTCCAATAGCCGCAGTATCTCGGAAAGGCGGTAGCGGCAGCTTCCGCGTACCACCACATACTCGATACGGTGGTCGGTGCGCATACGCTGCATGGTGCGCTTGCTCACGTTGAGCATCTTCGCCGCCTGTGCCGTGTCAAGCAGCTTGTCTTCGGTTTCCCGCTTCCGTTTCTTCTCGTCCCTTGCCTCGCGGATGTACCCTGCGATGTTCGCAATCTGCGCCATCATCTCCTTGTAGGCGGAACTTTCCATTGTTATCACTTTCATGTTCAGTCCTTTCTTTTTGTTTCTGCGACAAAATTCGGCAATAAACAAAAGGGGCTTTAACAACTCACTACGTGACTCACGTAAGATTTTTGCGGAAGATGGCTCCGTAACCCGGTCAAACGGCGCAACAGGCAGCCTTTCAGCGGAAAACGATACGTCTTGTATGCCGTTTCGTTACCTTTGCGGCAAACTCTAAATGACATGAATATGGAAATAGTATCTATCGAGAAAAAGACTTTCGAGATGATGGTGGCGGCATTCGGCGCACTCTCGGAGAAGGTCGCCGCCCTGAGGCGCAAAAGCGACACGGGGCGCATGGAAAGATGGCTCACGGGCGAGGAGGTCTGCGGGCAGTTGAGAATAAGCCCGCGCACGTTGCAGACGCTGCGTGACAGGCGGCTTATCGGCTACTCGCAGATAAACCGCAGGTTCTATTACAAGCCAGAGGAGGTGAAGCGGCTGATACCGCTTGTCGGCACGCTCTATCCGCACGGCAGATGATTTGATTTATTCACCCACTGAATCCGAAGTTATGATGAACGAGAACAACGATGTTTTTACGATGGAAGACGAGCCGATAGCCTCTGTGGTGCAGGATATGCGCAAAGGCTCGAAATGGCTGTCCGCATTTCTGGAAAGCTACCGTCCTCCGCTGGACGGGGAACGTTACCTGACGGACGGCGAGGTGTCGGAACTGCTCCGTGTGAGCCGGCGCACCTTGCAGGAATACCGCAACAACCGCGTGTTGCCCTTCATACTTTTGGGAGGGAAGGTGCTTTACCCGGAAACGGGGCTGCGCGGGGTACTGGAAGCGAACTACCGCAAGCCGCTGGAGTGAGGCGGTTTCATGAAAAAGTAAACGGGTGACACCTTTTGTGGTGCTACCCGTTTACTTGTCTTATGGGGTATGTGCAATCAGCAATACCCGGCTTTTCCGTTCTGTATGAACATCACGTATGTCTGCCGTTTCTCTTGTGAGAGTGCCTTTCCCACCAGCCATGTGCGGAACAGGTGGGTGTTGTAGGTATTCACCCTGAAAGCGACCGGGATGATGATTTCAAGGGCGTACACGTCCGCGTGCAGCCCGTTTTCAAGCTGCATGTAGCGGCACACCTCGTAGTCGTTCAGCACGTCCGACTTGCGGACGGCTCTGATGGCGGCGTTCACTGCCGGGACGGTCGTATGGAACAATCCGGCTATTTCGGTGGCGGTCATCCACACGTCGTTACCGGTTACGCTGACTGCCTTGTCCTCGATGATGATTGTGTCACGTTTCATGGCTTTTCTTTTTAGATGGTGCAACCTGCAAATTCCTCGACGCCGTTCAATCTTGCGGCAAGGTTCTCCATGTCCTGATTGAGCTTCTCTTTGGTTATCTTTGCGTAAATCTGCGTCGTCTTTATGCTCTTGTGTCCGAGCATGGAGCTGACCGTTTCGATGGGAACACCGTTGGAGAGGAATATCGTCGTGGCTGCCGTGTGGCGGCTCTGATGCCACGTGATATGCTTGGTGATGCCGCAACGCTTGGCGACGGCACGGATACCGGCAAGGCACGTGTTATAATGCGGAACGGGAAATATCCTGCCGTCCCCGCACAGTCCCCGGTATTTGCCGATTATGCGGTTGGCGATGTCGAGCAGGCGGATGTTGGACACCACGCCCGTTTTCTGGCGGTTGATGTTTATCCACTCGTGTTCGTCGAAGTAGGTGCGGATATTCTCTTCCGTAAGGTTGCGCATATCCGCGAACGACAGCCCCGTGAAGGCGCAGAACAGGTAGAGGTCGCGGTACAATTCCTGTTTGGCGTTTTTCAGTTTCCCCTCCATCAGCAGGCGGATCTCATCTTTGGTCAGGAAACTGCGTGTTGTTTCCTCCTTCTTGATTTCATACTCGCGGAACGGGTCGCGCGTCAGCCACTCGTTGTTGATGGCGATGAATACCATCGTCCGTAACGGGCAGACGTACAGCCACACGGTATTGGTGCAGCAGTGCTTGTCCGTGCGCAGGAACATCTCGAAGTCGGAGATGAAAGCCGGGGTAAGCTCTTTTAGGGCGATGTCCTTCACATGGTAGCGGATGTCGAGGAACTCTTGCATGTGCTTGTAAACGGTGCGGTACTTCAGCAGCGTGCCTTTGGCTTTCATGCCTGCCTCCACCTGCTTCTCGTAGTCCTCGTTGTGCTGGCGGAACACCTGCATCAGCGTGTGGTAGCGGTGTTCCAGTCCGAGAAAGGCGTTCTTCACCTTCTCCGCCGTGACGAAGTTGTCACGCTCCATGATTTCCTGATAATGCCTGTTGATGCGTACCCGCATCTTGTCAAGCATACGGTTCGTTTCGAGTGCCGCCGTGCTTCTGCCCGTGACACGTCCACCTTTGGTGTCCCACAGTTTCGGATCGACAGTCAGTTTGCAGCTGAACTGTGTCTGGCTGCCGTCCACCGTGATGCGTCCCATGACGGGAACTGTCCCGTCCTTTTTCACTACCTGACGCTTGAGGTAGTAGATTACTGAAAATGTACTCTTCATTGTCCTTAATTTTTGGGTTTCAAAATTAGTTGGTGAAGAGTCCGGTGTTGGTACGCAAAACGGGGAGGAACGGCGCAATCTTTTTCCGTAACCTGATTTTTCGCATGAGTTATGGATAACTCACTATTCCTTAGAGCCTTGTTTCGCTATTCGTACCCGTTTGTCGCATTTTCGGGCATGGTTACGAACAAGTAACGTAGCGGCGTCAGGATTTGGCTTCGGCAGGGATTGTAATGGCTTCACGGATTATCGCCACTTCAACCAAAACCCTTGTAACTCAATTCTATCACTATATCTTTCCGCATTTCACTTTTTTGTAGTAACTTTGCTGCATTTAACGACAAAGTATTCATTTCTAAATGATATATATGGATGGAAAGTTTTAGCGAATTGATAAAGGCCCGCCGCAGTATGCGGAAGTTTACGGGAGAGGAACTGACACAGGAACAGGTGGTTACGCTGATGAAAGCCGCGCTGATGGCGCCCACTTCCAAGCGTAGCAATGCGTGGCAGTTTATCGTGGTGGATGACAAGGAGACGTTGAAGAAGCTCTCCTGCTGCAAGGAGCAGGCTTCGCAGTTCATTGCCGATGCGGCGCTGGCCGTGGTGGTGACTGCCGACCCGCTGGCGAGTGATGTGTGGATAGAGGATGCCTCCATCGCTTCCATCTACCTGCAACTGCAGGCGGAGGACATGGGGCTGGGAAGTTGCTGGGTGCAGCTTCGCGAGCGTACAGCGGCAAACGGAATGCCTTCCGGCGAATACGTGCACGACGTGCTCGACATCCCCTTGCAGCTGCAGGCGCTCTGCATCATCGCCATTGGCTATAAGGGCATGGAGCGCAAGCCTTTCAACGAAGACAACCTGCAATGGGAAAAGATTCATCTTAACAAATATGGAGGGAAATAACGGTGAGCGCGGCAAAAGCAAACAATAACAGGGATACATACAAGGCCACGGCCATCACGCTGCTTGTGTTCGGCGTGCTTTATCTGATAGACAAACTGCTGCATTTCTCTGCGCTGGGATTGCCGTGGGTGATGAACCGGGACAATTTCCTGCTTTATACGGCCGTCATCTTCTTGCTGTTCAAGCATGACAAGTCGGTGGGGCTGGTGCTGGCAGGCTTGTGGCTGGTGCTGAACTTCGGGTTGATAACGGCGCTGCTCGGCACGATGTCTGCCTATTTGCTGCCGGTGGCGTTGCTGGTGATAGGCGGTATTTTGTATTGGATTTCTACAAGGTGATAAAATGAAGAGAAGCATAGAAGACACATCGATTGTGTTTGTCGGAGCCGGCAACCTGGCCACGAACCTGGCAAAGGCGTTCTACAAAAAAGGATTCCGCATCGTGCAGGTATACAGCCGTACGGAAGAGTCGGCGCAGGCATTGGCACAAGCGGTGGAGGCCGCCTATACCACAGACTTGGCGGCGGTGACGCCCGATGCGGAACTTTATATCGTATCCCTGAAGGATGCGGCTTTCGTGCAACTGCTGCCCGAGATAGTTGCCGGAAAGGGGAATGCCTTGTGGGTGCATACGGCCGGCAGCATTCCGATGAGTGTCTGGGAGGGCAGGGTAGAGCGGTATGGCGTGTTCTATCCCATGCAGACGTTCAGCAAGCAGCGCGCTGTCGACTTTCGGCAGATACCGGTTTTCGTGGAAAGCAGTTCTGCGGAAGACACCCGGATGCTGAAAGAGATTGCCGCCGCACTCTCCGGCCGGGTCTACGAGGCGACTTCCGAGCAGCGCAAGAGTCTGCACCTGGCGGCGGTGTTCACTTGCAACTTCACGAACCATCTGTATGCCCTTGCCGCCGAACTGCTGAAGAAATACCGGCTTCCTTTCGAAGTGATGCTGCCTTTGATAGACGAGACCGCCCACAAGGTGCACGAACTCGATCCGCGGCTGGCACAGACGGGACCTGCCGTGCGGTACGACAAGAATGTCATCGACGACCACCTGCAGATGCTTTCCGACGAGCCGGAAATGCAGGAACTGTATAGGCTGATGAGCGAAAGCATACACCGGCTGAATAGCTGATTTCTAAGAAAAAACATAACGCCATGAGTACAATCAATTACGATTTGAACAGGATAAAGGCTCTTGCTTTTGATGTGGACGGGGTGTTGAGCGCCAATGTCATCCCGATGAGTGCGGAAGGTGAACCGCTGCGCACGGTGAACATAAAGGACGGTTATGCGCTGCACCTGGCCGCACGGTGCGGGATTCCCCTGGCCATCATCACCGGCGGACGCACGGAGGCGGTGCACAAGCGTTTCCTCTCCTTGGGGCTGTCGGCGGAGAATATCTATATGGGCTCTTCCGTCAAGATACACGATTACCGCGACTTCCGCGACCGTCACGAACTGCGGGATGAGGAGATTCTGTACGTAGGCGATGACATCCCCGACATTGAGGTGATGCGTACCTGCGGTTTGCCTTGCTGCCCGCGCGACGCCGCTCCCGAAGTCAAAGCCGTGGCGCGCTACATTTCCCACAGGGACGGGGGATATGGTTGCGGACGCGACATCGTGGAGCAGTTCCTCAAAGTAAAAGGTCTTTGGATGGCAGACGAGAAAGCCTTCGGCTGGTAAAATCATAAATCATAAATCTGAAATCATAAATATCATCATGTTGGACAACCTCAAGAAATATGACATCATCCTTGCCAGCAACTCTCCCCGCCGGAAGGAACTGTTGGGCGGACTTGGTGTGGACTATGAAGTGCGTACCCTGCCGGATGTGGACGAATCGTATCCCGACACCTTGCAGGGGGCGGACATACCTCTCTATATTGCAAAAGAGAAAGCTGATGCCTACCGGAATATGCTGAAACCGGGTGAACTGATGATAACTGCCGATACCATTGTCTGGCTGGACGGGCAAGTGCTTGGCAAGCCGACGGACAGGGAAGATGCGCTGCGTATGTTGCGGGCGATGTCCGGCCGTACGCACGAGGTGTTTACAGGCGTCTGCATCACCACAACGGAATGGCAGCGGAGCTTTGCTGCCCGTACAGAGGTGCGCTTCTCCAAACTGGGCGAGGAGGAGATTGCTTATTATGTGGATACGTTCCAGCCGATGGACAAAGCGGGCGCATACGGCGTGCAAGAGTGGATTGGATATATCGGAGTGGAGAATATCTCGGGCAGCTACTACAATATCATGGGACTGCCGATACAGCGGCTTTATAAAGAGTTGAAGCAGTTGTAAACACGGAGAGTTTATTTCTGTTTTTCAAAAATAAACTCCCAGTTTTTTACTAATAAACTGAGAGTTTATCCCGGATAAACTGCCAGTTTTTCCCAGATAAACTACGAGTTTATTGGTGAAAAACGGAAAATAAACTGTAATGTAGATAACTTGCTGAGAATTAGACCAAATCCCTAATCAACGGCAAGTCCTTTTCGTCTATGCCTAACTTGATAAGCGTCTCCTTGTCCTTGTCGAACATTTCGAGGAAAGTATCCCGGCTTCCGCTCTCTGCGGTGGCTTTCGTGTACAGCTCGGCGGCTTTCGTCATGTCGCCCAGCCGCAGTGCCACGTGTCCGGCGTTGAGGTAGTCCGTGGCAATCGGTTTGGCGGCAAGCACCTTGTTGTAATACCGCATCGCCTGTTCGGACTTGCCGCTGACGAACGAGCACCAACCTATGGCACGCCACGCTTTGATGCAGTTGTTTTCCATGAGGTCCAGCTTGAAGAAACATTGCAGGGCTTCTTCGTAGCGCTCCTGTTCTGCCAGGCAACTGCCGATGAAGAACAGGACGTTCTTGTTTTCCGGCTGCATCGCTTCCACTCTCTTGTAGTATTCCAATGCCGCCGCGAAGTCGCGCAACCGGAGGTGGCAGGTGGCAAGGTGGCGTAGTGTCCATACGTGGTCGGGCTTCAGCACATCCGCTTTCCGGTAGGTGGCGATGGCTTCTTTGTAGCGTTTCTCCTTTTGCAGGCAATAACCGGCCTTCTGGAAGATGTCCGCATCGGCGTGGCTGGTGCCGATTATCTCCTGGTAGAGGGCGAGTGCTTCTGCCGGATGCTCTTTGTGGAAGAGGAAGTCGGCGGTGGCAACCAGCAGTTCCGGTTTGCACAGGATGGCTTTCAGCGCGGGAATGCGGTGCAGGGCGATTTCTTCTTTGAAAATGTCGCGGAACTCGTGGCGGCGTTGGCTCAGCTTGAAGAAACGGTACAGGTCGTGGATGTACTGGTTGCTGATGACGTCCGGGCGCCGGGCGTATTGCCGCAGGCCGGACGACTTGCTTTCGTCCATCAGGTCGTTCAAATCCTGGGAGGTCATCTGGTTGAGCATCGCATCGCGTTGCGCCTGAGGGATATGTGCCATGGTGAAGCACAGCGAGTATTTGTCGCTGTTGCAGAAGAAGCCCGATTGCAGTATCAGTGACAGCAGGACGCTCTCGCCTTCCGGCTTCAGTCCGAACTCCCGTATGACGCTGGAATGCTGCATATCGAACGGGTAGAACCAGTTGTGCGGATTCTGGAAGAACGGATAGTGCTTGAGTTGGGCGAACGTGCTCATATACACATCGGCGCCTTCCAGTTGCAGTTCGTTCATCTCGCGCATCTTGTCGTTCAGGCCCGACTCTTCGAACGCTTTCTCCCAATCCGGATTGCGGTCGTCTTCATCGGCGTTTTCTTCGAATCCGTACTTCATGTTGCGCATGATGGTCGCGTTCTTCATCATCTCGGGGATGATTTCCTCGCGCATCTTCTTGTCTATCTTCTCCGTCTCGCGGCTGCGTAACAGTTGGATATAGACCCGGTTCAGCTGCCTGCCGAAATTGCCGTCGTCGTCGAGGAGCGAAAGCCTTGCCGCCAGTTCGGGATAGAACTGTAGGCGGTCGGGGTGCAGTTGCAGCACGAGGGCGATGTTGACGATGGCACGCTGGCTCACTTGTGTGTCGGCGTGTGTTGCGGCTTCCAGCAGCCAGGAGAATTTGCGCGGGTCGAAACATTCCATCAGGCTGAGCAGGACGGCACTTGCCAACAGGCACAAATCGCTTGTAGGCAGCAACTCGGACTCTAAATATGTCTTGGCTTCCCGTTCTTCTTCCGCTGTCCAACTGCTGTTGCCCCAAGTCGTAAGAAACAGATACTGGGCGGTCTCCTCATGTCGTCGCAAGGCGCTGTCCAGACTTTGCTTGTTGTCCGGCATGAGTCGGCACACTGCCATGTCATCGGGAAAGGATTCCAGCACTTTCAGCCAGGAGGACATACCGTAGCCGGTTGCCATGTTCCTTTTGTTCTTGTGCAGGGAGTGGTAGTAATGGGTGGATACTCCGTCGAGCAAGCTGATACGTGTCTGTTCGGCAATTTCCCAGGCTTCCGCCAAGAGTTGCCGGTATAGCTTTTGCCGTTCCGGGTCGTTCACGCCTTGGCGCATATACTGCAACATATATCGGTAAGACGTCTGCGACTGCTCCAGACGGTTGCGTAGTGTCCAGTCGTTACAGTCGTGTTGGAAGGTTTCCAACTGTTCCTGGGCTTCTTTCAGCCGTTTCTGTTCCAGCAGGTTGGTTATCTGTCTGTATTGACTTTGTATCGCTTGTTCGTTCATAAGATTGCATTTATTAAAAAAAAGGAGTTGCCGGGAGTTAAAAGCAAATAGTATAGTGTATGGATTCTCCGTAGACTACCCTATTGGCGTATCGGTTTCTAACTCCCGATAACTCCCTTTAACTCCCGATAACTCCTTGAGATATTATAATATTCCGTTCGAGCCTAAGATAATGAGCATGGCGTATCCCAATATCAAGCCGATGGCTCCCATGATGATACCCACTTTCTGCATATCTTTCTGCTCAATCATGCCTGTGGCGTGTGCCAATGCATTGGGCGGCGTACTGATGGGAAGAATCATCGCCAGTGAGGAACCTAACGCCACGCCAATCAGCAGTGTGGACACACCGCCCAACGGCAACAGTGAGTCGCGCATACTCATGCCCGCAATGGCAAGTATGGGAACCAGCAAGGCGGCAGTGGCCGTGTGTGAAATGAAGTTGGCCATGGCATAACACAGGAGTCCGGAACCTACAATCATGGCAACGGGCGGCCAAGTGTTGAACGGAATGGATTCAATCATGTGCTTTGCCAATCCCGTCTCTTGCAACGCCACACCCAAGGCGAAACCGCCGGCAACCATCCAGAGCACGCTCCAGTTGATTTCTTCCAGGTCGCGTTTGGTGATGACACCCGTGATACAGAATATGGCAATGGGAATCATGGCCACTACGTTGGAATTGACTCCGGTGAACTTATCGGACATCCACAGCAGCACGGTCACTGCAAAGGTGATGTATACCAGGATAGAACGCCAGTCTTTCTTGGCTTCGCCTTCGATGTTCAGTTCGATGGTTTTCTGCTTGAAGGGGAACAGGCGCAGCAGGATGAACCACGCGATGAACAGTACGACGATGGTGTAAGGCATCATAAAACTCATCCATTCACCGAAACCGATGTCCATGTGCAACCCTTCAGGGTCGTTCAGGTATTTCAGTGCAATGGCATTGGGAGGCGTACCGATGGGGGTTCCCATACCACCTACGTTGGCTGCCACGGGGATAGCCATGGCGAGTCCTATCTTACCTTTTCCGTCGGCGGGAAGTGCCTTCAACACAGGGGTGAGGAAGGTGAGCATCATGGCGGCGGTGGCAGTGTTGCTGAGGAACATGGAGAATACGGCGGTCACCAAGATGAAGCCCAACAGGACGTAGCGTGACTGTGTGCCGAAGGGTTTCAGCATGACGCGTGCCAGCAACAGGTCGAGTCCGCTCTTGGTGGCGGCGATGGCCAGGATGAATCCACCGATGAAGAGCATGATGATAGGGTCGGCAAAACAGTGCATGATAGACTTGTACTTGACGGCCGTTCCTAACTCTTCGGCAGAGATGCCTTTGGTGAAGAGCCACAGGCTGCTGTCGGAAATGGTGAGCAGCAGGATGCCGACTACCAGCATGGACGTGGTCCAGGCAGGTACTGCCTCGAATACCCACATCAGGGTGGCGAAAGCGAAGATGGCGATAAGCCGTTGCTCGATGACCGTCAGCCCCTCTACACCGAAAAAGGAGATGGGCAACAGCCACAACGTGAGTGCCACTACAATGGCGATAGCTAATTTGATGCTTCGCGAAACGGTTTTGTCTTCCGCAAGTCGCTTTGCTTTCTTTAAGTCTTGGTAGGCTTCTACCAGATGAAAACCATGAAAGATTTTAAACATAATAGTGTGTTATTTTAAGGTTATAAATTGTTTTTTTCAGTTGAAAGTTTTCTGTTGACAGGCCGGCAAGGAAGAAAACTTAGAAACGCCAGTAGAGTTGCAAGTCCAGCGTGTTGTAATGACCGTCTCCTGCCGTGTTCTTGTCGCGGGTGTAGGAATAGTTGGCCTGTAGCTTCAGGTTTTTGCAGAAATAGTAGTTGGCGGCCAGGCAGTAAAGTGACTTCTGTGAACTCCATTCCTTGCTGTCGCGGTAGACATCCCATTTGGCATATACCTTGCATTTCTTGCTCAACGGAGCGCCCACGGTTACGTACCAGGCGTCCGCTTTGTCGCTTGTCCCGTTCTTCAGGCTGCCGTCGCTGTCGTAGTCGCTAATCTTGTGTCCTTCGCTCACGGCAAATTCGGCACGCACTGTCCAGTCGGCCTCGTACTTCAGGCCGAGCGCCATCCGGTTACGGTCTACGGTAATGCCGTCTTTGGTGTATTCGCCCGCCCAGCCGAAAGCACCTATGGCGAGGTTCTTCACGGGATAGACGTAGACGCCGCCGATGAGGTCCTTGGAGCGGTTTTCATCGGTGTGGTTGATGCCTTGTCCGTTATATACTCCTACTTGATAGTGGATAAAGTTGTGCTTGTCCTTGCCTATGGGCAGGAAGTCGCCCTGCAGTTGCAGACCCAGGTCGCGTCCGTTGCTGCTGTGTTCGCCTACGCGGTCGTTCATGCCCGCCAGTTTGTCTATCAGCTGCGTGTAGCTACCGAATCCGATGTCCCAAGGGTTCATGGGGTTTTCGAAGGTGAAGGCGCGTTTGAATTGTCCGAAACGCACGTTCAGAAATTTGTAGCGTGCCCATTCTGCCCAGGCATCCACGATGCGTGGGCCTTTTTCTTTGGCTGTTCCGCTTACGCCGTTTACTTCCAATTGGAGCTTGTACTTGAAGTCGAGCACTTTACCGTCTGCGTAGAGACGTACTAAGCGCAAGTCGAAGTTGGTGTGACTTTTGGTGCTTCCGTCCAAATCCCTGTCGGTGGCAGAAGCTTTTCCGATGACGTAGCCACCGAATTTAGTATTTTGCAATAGGTCGTCTTTAGCTTGTTTTCCTATGTTGTTCTGCGCATATGCATTTCCTGTTACAGCCAGCGCCATGGAAAGCAAGATAGGTTGAATGATTTTCATTATTAAAATAGGATATTCAAAAAAAAGAAAGGCAATTCTTGGTTAGAGAATTGTCTTTCCATGATTAAATATTGTTTGTTCTTATTCGTTAATAGCAGCGATACCCGGAAGAACCTTTCCTTCGATTGCTTCAAGCAGTGCGCCACCACCGGTAGAAACGTAAGAAACGCCGTTTGCCAAGCCGAACTTGTTGACGCAAGCCACGGAGTCGCCGCCGCCTACGAGTGAGAAGGCACCGTTCTTGGTTGCTTCTACGATAGCTTCACCTACTGAACGCGAACCGTGTGTGAAGTTGTCGAATTCGAATACGCCTGTAGGACCGTTCCAAAGGATGGTCTTGGAGTTCTTGATGACTTCGGCGAAAATCTTTTCAGTCTCAGGACCTATATCCAAACCTTCCCAGCCGTCGGGTATCTCGTTTACTTTGCAGAATTGGGTGTTGGCATCGTTGGAGAATGAGTCTGCAATCTTGGCATCTACGGCCAATACGAGGTTTACACCCTTTTCCTGTGCTTTCTTCAACAGTTCAAGCGCCAATTCCAGTTTGTCGTCTTCGCAGATGGAGAGACCGATTTTACCGCCTTTGGCTTTGGTGAAAGTGTAAGTCATACCGCCGGTGATAATCAGGTTGTCCACCTTGTTCAGCAGGTTTTCGATGATTTCGATTTTAGAAGATACTTTGGAACCACCCATGATGGCTGTGAACGGACGGTGGATGTCATTCAACACCTTGTCTACGGCTTTCACCTCTTTCTCCATCAGGTAGCCGAACATCTTGTTGTCCTTATCGAAATATTTGGCAATCAATGCCGTGGAGGCGTGTGCACGGTGAGCGGTACCGAAAGCGTCGTTCACGTAGCAGTCTGCGTACGAAGCCAATTTCTTGGTGAACTCTTTCTGGCTCTCCTTAACGGCAGCTTTGGCAGCTTTCTTCTCTTCGTCCGTAGCATCTTCGGCCAGGCCGCGCGGCTTGCCCTCTTCTTCTGCATAGAAACGGAGGTTTTCGAGCAACAGCACTTCACCCGGTTGCAGGGCGGCAGCCTTCACTGCGGCTTCCTCACCCATACAGTCGTTAGCGAACTGTACTTCAACACCCAGAAGTTCCGACAGATGTTTCAAGATGTGTTTCAGAGAGAACTTGTCGGTTGCACCTTTCGGACGGCCGAGGTGAGAACCGATGATGATACTGCCACCGTCAGCCAAAATCTTCTTCAATGTAGGAAGAGCGGCACGCATACGGGTATCATCTGTGATGTTGAAATTTTCGTCCAAGGGCACGTTGAAGTCCACACGGACGAATGCCTTTTTTCCGGCAAAGTTAAATTGATCAATTGTCATAATCTCTATTTTTATTTAAAAGTGTTATTATCTTCTTTTTGTGACGGCAAAGTTACTATTTATTTCTTTTTTCCGCTATGAAATCATTATTTATTCTTGCCCTTTATGGCTCTCTTCGTTTACTTTATACTTCCGGCAGTAGTATTTGCACAATAATTGCAAACCACAGTTATCACATTGAGGGGTACGTGCTTGGCATACGTAGCGTCCGTGCAAGATGAGCCAATGGTGGGCGATGGGGATGTCCGCTTCCGGAATATGCTTTATCAGTTCTTTCTCTACACTGAACGGGGTGGTACACCTGTCGGATACCAGTCCCAACCGGTGACTGACGCGGAAAACGTGGGTATCTACCGCCATGGCGGCTTTGTTGAAAACGACTGACTGGATTACATTTGCCGTTTTGCGTCCCACACCGGGCAGTTTCACTAACTCTTCCAAGGTGTCGGGTACTTGGGAGTTGAAATCTTTCACCAGCATCCGGGCCATACCTACCAGATGTTTGGCTTTGTTATTGGGATAGGATACACTGCGTATGTATTCAAACACCACTTCCGGTGTTGTGGCGGCAAGCGCTTCGGGAGTAGGAAAGTCTCGGAATAGGGCAGGAGTTATCATATTCACCCGTTTGTCCGTGCATTGGGCGGAAAGAATGACTGCAATCAATAATTCGTACGGGTTGTTGTAATGCAGTTCGGTTTCCGCTATAGGACGGTTTTCCCTGAACCAGGCGAGTATCTTTTCGTATCGTTCTTTCTTTCTCATCGTAATTTGTTTTTATGATAATGAGGGGTGACCTTGCCATTGAAGTAAAGCATGGAGAAGATTGTCAGGCAGGCTCCGAAAAGATATGCCTTGTCGAAGGTACTGATTTCCGCAATGTATCCGCCTGTCAGCATACCGATGCCTATTCCCACATCCCATGAGGTGAGGTAGGTGGAGGTTGCCGTGCCGCGCTGGCTGTTGGGAGCTAAGTTTACGAACAGGGTGTTGTATGCCGGAAACATGATGCCGAAACCGATGCCGAGCAATAGCGCGATGGCAAAGAAAATGATGCTGCACGCCAGGTCGTTCCACCGGATGATGTAGACGCAAGCCGACAGTAGGAAAAAACTGAATACTACCAGGTAAAGCCCTACCGAGATGACTTGTGTTACCTTCCCTTTGTCTACGAGCTTACCGGAAAAGATACGCGAGATAGCCATTCCTGCCGCCATAAAGGTGAAGAAAAAGCCGGTGGTGGCATGGAGGCCGATTTCTTTGGCATACATGGCGACGTAATTGGTTGTCATTCCGTAGGGAATCGACAATAAGAACAGGCTGATACCTGCAGGAATGCCTTTCAGCAGAATGAAGCGGTCGAGCGAGATGGGTTCGCGTTTGACGGGTGGCTTGTACGGAGTCTTCACCAGCGAGGCGCAGATGAAACCGGCGATGCACGACCCCAGCGAACAGCAGAAGATGGTAGTGTAGCTCATGCCTGCATCGTGTAGGAAGAGACCGGACATCGGTCCCACAGCCATAGCTATGTTGTTGGAGAGCCCGTAATATCCCAGTCCTTCGCCGCGTCTTGGCGAGGGCATGATGTCAATTACCACCGTGTTTCCGCTTACGGTCACCATGCCGAACGACACACCGTGTATGATGCGGAGCAGGATGAACATCGTCAATGAGCCTGCAACGATATATCCGGCAAACATCGTCATGAAGATGAAATAAGCCAACAAATACAGCGGCTTCCGGGCAAAGCTGTCTAACAGGTATCCGGAGAATGGACGGATGCACAAGGCGGCAACCGTATAGCAGGAGAGGATGATGCCGATAGTGGAATTGCCCGCACTGAATACCTCAGACAGATAGAAGGGTAATACGGGTATCAACAGCCAAAAACCGAAAAATTGCAGAAAGTTGGCTGCGAGGATAAAGCAATAGCTGGGAGTTACGAGCCTGTCTTTCATTGGAATATCGCTTTTTGTAGGGATGGCACGCGAATGACGCGGTCATCTGTCAAATCTGCGTCATCCGCGTGCCAATCTCCATATTATCAATATGCCGCCTCGAACTCTTTCAGGAAGCGTGTGTCGTTTTCGGAGAACAAGCGCAGGTCGTTTACACGATATTTCAAGTTGGCGATACGCTCAATGCCCATGCCTAAAGCGTAGCCGCTGTATATTTTGCTGTCGATTCCGTTCAGTTCCAAAACGTTGGGGTCGACCATGCCGCAACCCAAAATCTCAACCCAACCCGTTCCCTTGCAGAAGGGACATCCTTTACCGCCGCAGATGTTGCAGCTGATGTCCATTTCGGCGCTGGGCTCCGTAAACGGGAAGTATGACGGACGCAGGCGAATCTTGGTCTCCTTGCCGAACATCTCCTGGGCGAAGAGCAACAGGGCTTGCTTCAAGTCGGTGAACGATACGTTGCGGTCTATGAACAGCGCTTCTACCTGATGGAAGAACGCGTGCGCACGGTAGCTGATGGCTTCGTTACGGTATACGCGTCCCGGACACAGCACCCGGATGGGTGGCTGGGTTGTTTCCATCACACGGCTTTGCACGCTCGATGTATGCGTGCGCAGGATGATGTTGTGCGATACATTCTCGGCATTGTTCTCGATGAAGAAAGTATCCTGCATATCGCGTGCCGGATGGTCTTCGGCAAAGTTCATGGCAGAGAATACGTGCCAGTCATCTTCCACTTCCGGACCGTCGGCGATGTTGAATCCCATACGGGCGAATATGTCGATGATTTCGTTCTTTACAATGCTGAGCGGGTGGCGTGTCCCCAGCTTCACGGGGTAGGCCGAACGGGTAAGGTCGAGGTCGTCGCAACCGTTGTCCCGGCTCTCGAACTGCTCTTTCAGGGCACTGATTTTCTCCTGTGTTTTGTTTTTAAGTTCATTCAGGCGCATACCCACTTCTTTCTTCATTTCGGCAGGTACGTTGCGGAAGTCCGCCATCAGTTCGTTGATGGCTCCTTTCTTACTGAGGTACTTGATGCGCAATGCTTCCAGCTCCTCGGCGTTGGCGGCTTTCAGCGCTTCTACTTCTTGCAGAAGCTCGTCGATTTTAGCTATCATATCGTTTTGTTATTTATTCCAAGTGTATAAAACGGTGCAAAGATACAATTTTATCGTTGTTTTGCCTTCAATCGCCGTATATTATTTTTTATCCGGGGGCATCCGTTTGTATCTGCCGAATGATTCCTTTCCAATCTGCAAAACATTTTCCAGCCTGCTGCTGTTAGGATAGTGATAGCAATATCATTAGGGTTGTGAAGCCCCCTTTTTAAATGATTAGTAAACAATAAAAACCTTGACGTATGAAAAAGTTTATATTAGTGACAATGGCTGCGGCTCTCATGACTGGTTGCAGCACCGATGAGGAGAATGAATGTCTTTCTCCTCAAAACGAAAATCCCGTAGAAATTAAAGTGAGTGCAGGCGTATCAGGAATCCAGACAAAAGGTCCGGTCAATACCGGTCAAACTCTTACTGCCGGTTTTGTGGCTTCTGCCGGTAGCGGTGATTATAGTACCCGTTTGTGGAATGCAGCCGGTACATTTGTCGCTTCTACTACGGCTTCCGCAGCTTTCTCGCTCACCCCTATGCAATATTATTCTGTAGATGGCAGTGCAGTTTATGTCAAAGGATACTATCCGCAAGGGACGTTGTCCGGCAACACTGTCACGTTCTCGGAAACGGACGGCTCCAACGATGTGATGATTTCAGGTGAAGTGAGCGGAAACAAAACGACGGGTGGGGCGTTGGCTTTTACGTTCAACCATCTACTGACCCAGTTACAGTTTACTTTCAAAGCCGGTGCAGGATTTCCCGCTACCGGGAAAAGCGTGACCAGCATTACCATTAAAAACCAACAGACCCCTGCTTCACTTAATATCAACGACGGTACTGTCTCCTACAATCCGGTGGGCGATGGCATTACCCTCACCGGTTCGTATGCCATCAGTGCCGACCCGGGTACCACGGCTACGGTCTATCCGATGGTAAAGAGCGGTGCCACCAGTGTGGTGATGGACATCGTAGCGGGTGGAGTGACCTATCCTAACGTGACTGTAAATTTAAATACGGAAACCGGGAAGGCTCACAATATCATACTGACCTTTACCCCGAAAGGCATTACGGTCTCTGCGATTGTCACGCCATGGGTTACGGGAGGAGCAGGTTCGTCTGTCGTACAGTGATTCATCCGGTCATACATACTCCGACAGATGAAGTTTTCTATCCAAATATTCATGGTGATGTTGTCGCTATTATCCGCGGGTTGCGATAGTGATATGGATGAGGTGTTCATCGATGGTGAAGAACACCTTGTCCCCATCCGTTTGGCCATTGTGGAAGATACCCCTCACGCACGTTCCGTGGTCAATAGCATTAACGATATCAGCATTGGTTCTCTGGGCATCTATGAAGTGGCGGAAGGTACTGTTCCTGGAACGTTCCCTTGGACGCTTTCTCCTCTGCTGAACAATGCCGCCCCTGTCGGCATCAATGGGAATGAACTCTCTTTTTCACCTTCCTTATACTATCCGGCAGGAGGGCGTAAAGTCATCTTTTATGGTTATTATCCACGCACAACAGCAACGAATGGTGCCAACTACATCACCCCTCCCGGAAACGGGACAGCCCCGGTTCTCAATTTCACTCTTACGGGACAGGAGGACATCATGCACGGTGTCAGCGTTGCCGGCGGAAGCTATTCTCCCGGAACGACTATACCGATAACCTTTAAGCATAAACTGACGCAAATACAACTTAATGTTTCGGCTTTGGGTACTTTGCTTTCAAGTATCAAAATTCTGAATGTGAGAAATACCGGTTCTATGAATTTGGAAACAGGTGCAATCACCTATGGTAACAATACGGTGGATATTACACTTGGCAAAGCCGGTTTGACGACCACTGTTCCGGTAATGGTACCGGCCGATGTTCCCATTTATCTGCTGGAAATCGCTCTCATAGGGCAACTTCTTCCTCGTAAATACCTGATAAAGCCGACATCAGGGAAATTCCTGGAAGGAGTCGCCTATACGATAACATTGTAGGCCTTGAAACTTTAATGTTCCTGACGAAGTTAAGTGTCTGTCAGTGTGGAAGGAGTTACCTCAGTTTGGATAAGAAAGTGATATTAGCCGAACGTAGGAGATATAAATCAAGAAAGAAGTAAAGACAAAAGGAGACTGAACATTAATCCGTTCGGTCTCCCTTGTTTTTATGCAGATAATTAACAATCTTATACCCCCAATACTATATTTGCATCAATATTCAACTTCCGACTTATTTCTCTCGCAACTTTCAGCGTTGGTTCACACTTCCCGGAAATATAATCACTGAGACGCGAAGGACTAACGCCAACTAATTTTGCAAGTGATTTCTGATTCAACCCCATTTCATACATACGAAGCTTAAGCACATCAACAAGTGAAGGCTCTCCTAAAGAAAAATGTTCTTCGGAATAATCGGCAACTAAATTAGACAGAAGTTCTAATTCTATGCTGTTTGGGTCACTCAGAGGAGTATCATCTTTCACCAATGGAAGAAGTTCCTCTACTCTTTTCACTGCCCATTCATACTGGACTTGATTTTCTATCTTTGTCATAATCCTAAATATTAGCGCAATCTATTTTATCATATTCCCTATGAGTGCCAATAAAGCGAATATACACAAACTGAATGGTGAATTTGATCACTACCACCAAACGATAGTTGTTACCTTTGATGTTGAAAACATAGTGTTGATTACCTACATTGTCAACGCTATTAAATGTTTTCTTAATATCGGCAAAGCAAGTCCACTTGCTTCTTTTCACAATAGTAGTCCATTCTTGCAAAGCAACCCTTGAATCAGGATGGTTTTCTGCGTATTCTTTTAATGCCTGTTCGGTAAATATTCTCATTGGTTACTCAATTATCGTGTGGCAAAGATATATAATATAATTCTACAATTCAAAATTATATTCTAATATTTATAATTGGAAGAACAGGAAAGCAGCGTTATCTCCCTTGAAATGATATTCGGGATGCCCACCGCTACATTCCTGAAGGTCACAACTGAAAGCGTTATGATCTAATCTTCTGAAAGCCAAACAAACAGTCAGGCTTTCTTCGCAAGCCACTAAGACATTCATAAGGATTAAAAGATTATCTGCATTAGGATTCTTTCTGAGTAGCATCTTATACCGATATGCTCTACCTGCTGTCCTTTTGCTCCTAAAAATAATAATGTTTTATAGAACCTGATAAAAGCTGTTACATCTGTAAAGAAGTTCTTCCCGGCAAAATCCAGTGGAAACAGAAGAGGATAACCTCCGACTTCTATTCTTTGAAAGGCTCCTATTTCTATATCTGTGATAAGAGCCATATCAGCGTCATAGACTATAAATTTATTAGGATCACAACGAAAATCCCTGATAAAGAAAAATCTGACTTCTTTTTTACTGATTTCCTTGATTCTGAATTGCGCTATACCGGAAGTGTTCTCGTTCAATGAATCCTGCACACGTGATTCTATTTCTTCAATGCTCATATCTGTATTGAGTATTTCTCCATTGGCAATAAAATAATTCTTCATAATGATTTGGATTTAGTTTTTTGTGATTTTATGGTTAGTGTAATATCCTAATCCTTTTTCAAATAAGATTGCAATCCTTTGTAGGCATCAATTCTACGCCGTTCTCTTGGCATGATTGATAAAGCCTCCTGTAGGGTTAGATTAATACAGAGACCAGTTTTGAAAACATCCCCATACTTGCTCTGGAGTGCTTCAACGTCTTTTCTGTATTTTTCAAGGATAGGTTGTTTGGGGTTGCTGTCTTTTTTCACGATGACACTTGGCTCAGCATTATTTTCCAAGCGATTAGAGACCGAAGATCTTGGCTCGGCACCTAATATTCTGTTTATAAAATCAGTGAATATTATAATATGTTTGATTTTGATTCAGATATTAGGTTTTAAAAGGGTAAGAATGATAAAAACGCTATTTGGAAAGAGGACAAAAAATAACGCACTAAGATTTGTTTGTCCTAGTGCGTTTTCTAAATATTTAATACGAACCTGCTTTATTGAAGATTGAATTTAACGTATGTATTTGTTTTCATTTTCACACATTTCCCATCCCTTATTCCGGGACTCCATTTTGGCATTGAACTAATAACGCGAATTGCTTCCTTATCTAAATAGGGATCAACACTTTCGATGACTTCCGCATCAGAAACATTGCCATCTTCGTTTATAATATAAGAGACTTTTACTTTACCAGTTATACCATTCTCTTGAGATATAGTAGGATATTTTATATTTTCTGATATATACTTTCTCAGATTTGACATACCACCTGGAAATTCAGGATCTCTATCAGATATAGAAGTTTTTTCTTCTACAACTTTACTGTTATTCGTCTGTTCAGAATCACTACAAACTAACTTAGATTTGTTTTCTTTTGATGTACCATTACCAAATTGTAATTCAAAGGGCATTTCAACTTGTTCATAGTTGGTGAATGTACCATAAAAAGAATCGTTTGTAAATTTTCCTATAAAATTTCCGGTTTGTTTTCCAGCATTATTAAATTCAAGTAATACCACATCCCCACTTTTCGATATGCCACCATATAAATATAGGTAATTATCACTTCCACTCTTGTCATAGAAGTATTTTCCGTATATCTTGTCATCTTGAATGGATAACTGCATTGTGACTGCATACTTGTCATTAATCCGACCTTTCAGACCATAAGTGTTCCCGTTATAAGGCGGTGCGATTAATTTTCCTTGCAAATTGTAATAGATGTCCACATCTACCCAATCTCGTTTACCTGTTTCTTCATCCCAACGTGTAAAAAAACGCCGAACTATTTTTATTTTATCACTAACTTCTTCAAGTTTCAATCCCCAGTTTATTTCTCTTACATTCCAACTTGATGGATCTATTTCAAGTAGAAATGCCATGTCTGCAAATTCATTTCCTCCATTCTCACCAATAAGCAGTAACTTATCCTTTTGCAAATTATCAATAACTTTTGTAGGAGTGCCGCAACGATCACTGCCTGTTGATAATCTGAGAGGAAAGTCGTATGTTACTTGATTTCCTGTTTTCACATCACAAATAATAAGTGTTTCTTTCCAAGTATTTTCACAATCATTCAACATAAAAGCTACATATTTTGATAAATCAGGATATTGCCCTACGATTTTCATTCTATCACCGTATTTAGAAGTGAATTCTTGAATAATAGCGTTTGACCTTTGTGCGCATATATCAGATGTGGATTGTGTATGCTGCCAGGTGGCACCTGTTGTACTATTCACTTCCTCTTGTTGAGCTTGTTGAAGTGTCGACATTGTATTATCTTCGCCTTTGGTACATTGCCATACTACAAATACAGCTATAATGATAATTGCAACACCTCCAATAGCCAATCCAATATAGGGCGATTTAGGTTGCTGCTTGTCATGAGCTTTAATAGAATCGTCACGTACATTTCCATTCGTTTGTAGAGTACTCTCCTGAATATCTGATGACGTTATCGTTTCATCTTGGGATTTTATTACTTCGGATTGTTGGTTGGCATTTGGAACATCCCCTGTTACAAGTTCGGAATTGTTTTCTTCTGCTGGCGTATTAGAATATTCTATTGGTTTTATACTGCTTGCCGTTGTCTGTTGACTAGGTGATACTTGTATTTTGTTTTCTCTTTGTTGTTTGATAAATCCTGACTGTGGTGCACCCAAAGCATAATATTCACTTAATGTTTTGTGATAATAGAAATGTTTTATAATCAGTATTAATGGTAATATCCAAACACTTCGTATTATTAAATCCATTGTAGAATAAATATTGGTACCTAATAACCTTCCTATCCATGCTATCGTTTGTAATGTTACCCCATCACGGATTATCATTTCATATAGGTCGGTACTTGATTTAGCAATCCAACAACAAGCCAATGTATTTAATATAGCTAACCCCTCAACAATCCGTCTGTCCAGTTTTCTCTCAATACTACCTATTACATTTATCAAAGAGAAAACGACTGTCACTATAATGAATATAATAGTAAATGTATGCAAACTGTCCGCTTCACTCATTAAATAGTTGAAATTGGAAGTAGTATTGATACCGGTATATTCATTTACCAGATCACCGACTATTGAATATTCTTGAACGAAAGAACTTACATCTTCATCCGTTTGCTTATATACTGGTTCAACTTGTAAGGCATAAACACATACCAAACCACCAAAAAGAATCTGCCAAAAGGACATGGATAACAAGCCTTTTGTTATTTTTTTTCTGTATATGGATAGTATTGGTTATGAATAAAAGGAACTATCACCTTATAGAAGATGATAATTCCTATTATAATAGAGATAAATATTACCATAAAGGATTATCTGTTTGAACAAAATAATGAGGATATACTCTTGGTGTTGTATAGGATAAAAATGGATTAGGAGCAGCTAAAGGATAATTATCCGCAAAAAAAGACAGAGGCAAACGAGCCGTGTAGAAAGTTTGTGGATTTTCTTTCTGTCCTTTTTCATTTACAAAGTAATATGTTTCATTATCTTCTTGTATTAAAATGCTGTTTTTTGAAAACGGATAGAAATTTTTTATATTTTTTATCGTAAATAGCTTATTTCCTTCTTTGTCTAAACAGTCTATATTAAAATTATTATCGGAAGTTTGTTGCTTCGCCCAGAACTTATTACCAATAACACGTGATATACCATCGTATTTGGCTCTTATTATAAAACTTCCTTTTTGGTCGATTATACCAAATTTCTTTCCTTGATATATATTTTCATTTTCATCTGTTTCCACAAATGGAGCATATCCATCTTGATAATTAAATACAAAAACATTAGGATTAGAAAATGAGTCCTTTCCATTGACGTTGAACATTGTATGATTCCAGTTAATACATTCATCATATACAAACTTTTCCATTACAGGGTCAGATTTACTTTTTGGTAACGTAATGATTTTATTTCCTTTCTTATCTATAACATAAGCGGTTTCTTCACTATAGGGAAATTGTTCTATCTTACGTGTAGTAGCAACAACAGCATAGCCTTCATTGAATTCATTGGCAAATGAATAAACAGGCTCTATCACAACCTTTCCTTTATTATTGATGTATCCCCATTTATTGTCTTCGGTACAAAAAGCCATAAGTCCATCGGAAAAAAGGGGGGATACATTTATAACTTTCTTACCTTTAACCTCTTTTAAGTCAAATGCAATATCACCTTCTTTTGTTATAAATAATATTTGATGATTTGAATCTACCACAGGAATTACACCTTCTGTATAATACCCTCCATCAAGGTATGCTTTTTGACCTATTTGTTTAGGTTTACTATCAGCAGTAAAGTATTCTAGTTCATCATTTGAGTTCAATACACTAAATACACCATTCACAGCAATACTAGGCTCATTTTCAAATTCGTTTTCAAATAATATTTTTCCATCAACTCCAACCATTCCCCATAGGTCTGAATCTGAAACCTTACAAGGAATATGCGTTAATTGAGGAAATGAATCTTTACTGTTACAAGCTGTTAATAAGAATGATACTATCATTCCCATTAACAAAAAAAACTTTGTTTTCATAAGGTTCAATGAATAATTAATATAGTCCTTAAAAATAGATTTTTTTTACAATCGGCTGATTTTCCCGTCTATCTTATCAATGAATAACTCAATAAAATCTTTAACCGTATTTCCACATGGGTAATTGGGGGTTAAATACATTGGAGCTATAAATTGATAGTTAAAATCACTTCCATCTGCATTAACGGTGATTTTCATTATTATGGATGATATGAAATTTGCATTAATATCCCAAACAAATAGTTTGTTGAATAATTTTTCTATAGTTGGAGTTCGTTTAATAAAATAGATATTAGAACAAGCCTCATAAGCTAAAGTATGCCATAACTGTTGATTGGGTGAGATATAAAAGACTAATAAAACTTCTTGTAAATCAGTTAATGGATTCAACAAATCTTGTTTCAATTGAGATAATGTTTCTTGGTTCATAGTTATATTCTCCTTATACGCCTATAAGTTCCCGAAGTCAGCAGATTTAACTATACAAGAAAGGCATGGAACTTGTTCTGCTATCCATCGAAAACAGGTATCGCCAAACACCCAGTAGAAATGAATATGAAGAAACAAATACCCATGCCGTTTGCGATATGTAGAACCAGATACAGCATGAGCTATACTGATTACATATACAAAACAGAATGAGCGTTACATTTCTCTATCCTTCTACTTTTGAAATTGGCGATTTCGTTTTCAGGATAAAGCAAAAAACGGCTCAATCCGAAATTCCGGTGCATGATATTCTGTATAAATTGTTAAATTTGCGCCATGAAAACCTCCCATGCATT
>ERZ808024.242-NODE-242-length-34218-cov-3.597551_pt1 | contig 34218 bp, 23 predicted proteins | sample MGYA00380181_ERZ808024 | MGnify/ENA primary metagenome ERZ808024 (study PRJEB31490, sample SAMN06133413) | mouse gut metagenome | isolation source: Z2_1 | host: mice | place: China: Chengdu | collected 2015-05 ...
CTTTGGATGACTGGAACCATATAAAAGGGAACAAGTAAAATGGCGCGGGCGTTGAGGTAGAATCCGATCCCTGTAATAAAGCCAAATATCAGAATTCCTGCAATACAACCGAGATCAGGCTGGACGCCTGCTAAGTCCCCGCCTGTCATGCCCGGAACTAGCGGAATAAAAGCAAGGATTGCGGACACAGCAAAGATAGACAGGTTACTGTCAATGATATCCATCTGGTCGGCGATCATCTTTTGGGACAATACATGGCAACCAGCGCAGAAGCCGGAGAGGATAAAGAGACCAGTCAGCAGAATATTTTCTTGGAAAAAGACTTCCAAAGGACGACCATTCCAGGAAATGCACAATACCCCTGCCATACATAACAAAATACAAAATAATTTTTTTGGCGGCAATTTTTCTTTGAATAAAAGGACACTAGACAGGGTCAGAAAAACTGTCTGGGCGGGCTGGGTCACGATATTGCCATAAGAAGGGCCGTGGGAGAGTGCGTAGTTTTCGGTTAGATAGGCCACCCATTTGGCGGTAGCTCCAAAGAGAAGCCAACCGGTCAGCAAACGTACCGCAGAAAAGAAGTCTTTCTGAAAGCGTTGCCGTTTGGCGACTTTAAGAAGCAGGAGAAAACAGACGCCAACGGCAAAGCGGAAAAAGGTAATGTAGGCTGGGCCAAAATGAGGGCTGATCAGTTTGACGCAGGTGCCTCCGAAACTGAACATCAGAGCAACGCATAAAAGATATAAGTATCCCATGGAAAATTTCCTCGTTCATTGGTATTTTGCAGGATTGAATAACCTGCGTGGATAGTATAGCATATTTGAGAAATAAAGCAAAAGGACTTTTCCAAATTGTGCAGATTTTGTAAAAAATTATAAACTTTTTCTAACGTCTATTGACAATGTGACAAGGTGTCATTATAATGTGTGACATATTGTCACTGAGAAAATGACATGTTGTCATGTTCCGATGCAATGACAGATGTCGGAAGCGGGTGGCATTATTTAACAGGGGAGAGGAGGATGGGTATGCCTACGGAACGGTTTAACCGGTTGCCAGAGGCCAAAAGGCAGGCGATACGAGAGGCAGCGCTGAAGGAATTCGCAAGGGTTCCTTTTGACAAGGCTTCGATTAATCAGATTATCCGGAATGCGGATATTTCTCGAGGAAGTTTTTATACTTACTTTGTGGATAAACAGGATGTGGTGGAGTTTCTGTTGAAGGATACGTTTGAGAAGATGGAGGACATCTGCAAGAAAGAGTTGAACCATAACGGTGGTGACTATTTTGCCATGGTGGAGATGATGTTTGATTATTTTGTGGGTGAACTTCGCCAAAATCCGGATATGGTGACAGTCGCAAGGAATATATTTTTCAACAAGGAGAACAATGAATTGGTGGGAATGGGGCGGTGGCCGAGCCCGGATTGTGTAGCGATGCCGGACAGCCCGGCCAGATGGATGTATGAAAATATTGACCGAAGTCGTTTCCGGTTTGAAACCATGGAGGAAATTTTTCCTCTGGCAGTCCTAGCGATGTCTTCGCTGGCAACTTCGCTCAAACAGTATTATGAGTATCCGGAACAGTTAGAGAATATCCGGAAAATGTTTTGTAAATCCCTGGATATCCTGAAATATGGGGTATATAAGAGAGAAGAACCATAATCAAAAAGAACATTTCATTTAGTCAGAAAAACAAAAAGGCAAGAGGAGACAGCAATGAATAAGGGAGTAATGATTGCAGGCGTTGTTGTGGTGGCGGTGGGTGCCGCTATTATTGTGCCGCGGGTGATGAAGCCGAAGGCGGTACTAGAAGAGGCACCGGTACCGGTGGTTGAGGCGGAACGATTAGAGCCGGGGGATATCGTGCTATACCGGAACTTGGTCGGTACGGTGGAGCCATCAGATGTGGTGTATATTTATCCGAAGGCCGCCGGGGAGATTACGGATGTATTTGTGAAGGCTGGTGATGTGGTTGCCGAGGGACAGGCGATTTGTAAGATTGATACCAAGCAGGTGGATGCGGCGCGACTCAGTATGGAAGCGGCGAAGACAGCCATGGATAATGCCGAGAACAATTTCCGGAGGCAGCAGGCATTGTTTGCGGCAGGGGATATTGCTTCAGCTGCCTATGAACAGGCGGAGGTGCAGGCTAAGAGCGCCCGGATTCAGTACGAACAGGCCAAACTGAATTATGATTATCAGATGGAATTCAGCAATATTACCGCGTCGATTGGCGGTACGGTGGAGCAATGCGATGTGGAGGTTCATGATAATGTGGCTCAGCAGTCGCTAATCTGTGTGATTTCCGGTGAAGGAAGCAAGGCAATCACCTTTTCCGTGACGGAGAAGGTGGTGGATCAGATGCAAGTGGGGGATCGGGTGACAATTGAGAAGAATGGTAAGGAATATCAGGGGAGTGTAACGGAAATCAGTAGCATGATTGACGCGTCTAGCGGGCTTTTTAAGATCAAGGCATCCGTGGAGAACGGAGATGCTTTGCCCACCGGCTCGGCGGTCAGCCTGTTTGTGGTATCTGACCGGGCAGATCAGGCCATGAGCATTCCTGTGGATGCTGTTTACTATACTGGAGGGGATGCTTATGTATACACCTATGATAACGGAACTGTACATCACATTCCGGTGGAAGTGGGGATTTACGATTCCGAGAGAGCGGAGATCTTGTCTGGCATCCAGAGTGATGACCTGGTGATCACTACCTGGAGTTCGGAACTTGCAGAGGGAGCCAAGGTCCAGCTGTCGGGTGAGGTACAGACAGGAAACGGGCAGGCAAAGCCAGCAGAAGAAGATAGTGAGCAGGCAGGAAACATGCAGACAGAGAACGCACAGGCGGAGTAGGAGGAAGGCAGCTATGGGATTAACAAAATCAGTCCTCAAACGGCCGGTTACCACCGTGTTGGTGGTTCTGTGCCTGATTGTGTTTGGCTTGCAGTCCGTGTTGTCGGCAAAGATGGAGCTTATGCCGACTATGGATATGCCAATGCTGATCATTGCCACCATCTACCCGGGGGCAAGTCCGGAGGATGTCAATGATTTGGTGACGACAGAGATTGAAGATACTATTGGTTCTCTAAGTGGGGTGGACACGATTCAGTCTATGTCTATGGAGAATATGTCTATGGTAATCATTCAATATGATTATGGCAAGGACATTGATGATGCTTACGATGATTTGAAGAAAAAGATGGATGTGCTGGAAGCAATGCTTCCGGACGACTGTGAAGCACCCGTGGTGGTAGAGTTAAACCTGGACGATATGGCATCCGTATATCTGTCAGTGAATCACAAGACGGAACCCAACCTTTACAATTATGTTGATAATAAGGTGGTTCCGGAGTTGGAGAAGATTACCACAGTGACGGATGTGGATGTTAGTGGCGGACAGGAGGAATATATCAAGATTGAGCTGATTCCGGAGAAACTGCAGCAGTACCATCTGAACATGAGCTCCATTTCTCAAGCCATTGGCAGTGCGAACTTTACTTATCCGGCAGGGGATACGATTGTAGGTGGGCAACAACTGTCTGTCAGTGCCGGAATCGAATATGACACAATGGAATTGTTAAAGAAGATTCCTATTTCCCTTGGCAACGGCAATGTGATTTATTTAGAAGATGTGGCAAATGTTCGGAATGCTCTAAAAGATGCCAGTGGCGTGGCGCGCTATGATGGGCGAGACACCATTTCTATTGGTGTAAAGAAGCAGCAGAGCGCCACGGCGATGGAGGTATCGAAAGAGGTCAATAAGGTCATTGAAGCTTTACAGGCCAAGGATGAAAACTTGGAGATTGTGGTGGTGAATGATACCAGTGATTCGATTCAGTCCTCCTTAAAAAGTGTGATGCAGACTATGGTTATGGCAGTGTTGGTATCCATGGTGATTATTTTCCTGTTCTTTGGAGAAATACGGGCATCGCTGATTGTGGGTACATCCATTCCGATTTCGATCCTGGCGGCATTAATCTTGATGCAGGCCATGGGTTTTGCCCTGAATGTCATCACGCTGAGCAGTTTGGTGCTGGGAGTGGGTATGATGGTGGATAACTCCATCGTGGTGTTGGAAAGTTGCTTCCGTTCCACCAAGGGCAAGGGGATTGTCGGATATCGGGAGGCAGCGTTAGAGGGCAGTAACATTGTTTTGCAGTCGATTATTGGCGGTACCGCCACCACATGTGTAGTGTTTTTGCCGCTGGCACTTCTGGAGGGGATGACAGGACAGATGTTTAAGCCTCTGGGTTTTACAATCATTTTCTGTCTGGTGGCATCGCTAGTCAGTGCCATGACGATTGTGCCTCTGTGTTATTGTGTTTTCCGTCCACAGGAAAAGGACAGTTCACCGGTGGGGTGGCTGCTGGTAAAGATGCAAGACGGATACCGGGGCATGATGCGGGTGATTTTGCCGAAAAAGATTACTGTGGTGGTGCTCTCAGTCGTCATGCTGGGAATCTCTATCTGGATGGCAACCCAACTGCGGATGGAATTGATGGTGGCAGATGATACGGGTACTATCAGTATCAACATTGATACCCGTCCAGGACTTAAGGTAGAAGAGACGGATAAAATCTTGCGGCAGGTGGAGGCGGTTATAGCGGAGGATCCCGATCTGGAGTCTTATATGTTGACTTCTGGCGGCAGCGGTATGAGTATGGGGGGAGGAGGAGCCAGTCTGACCGCTTATCTGCTGGATGAGAGGAAGCGGGAGACCGATCAGGTTGTAAAAGAATGGAAACCCTTGCTGAACCAGATTGCAGGTGCTAATATAACGGTAACAGCATCTTCTTCGATGAGCATGATGTCTTCTGCCAATGGCGTGGAATATATCCTGCAGAGCACGCAGTATGATGAACTGAAAGAAGTATCAGACCAGATTGTCAATGAACTTTTGGGATACAGCGAGGTGACGAAAGTACATAGTACGCTGGAGAATGCGGCGCCAGTTGTCAGACTGGATATTGATGCAGTGAAAGCGAACGCAGAAAATATTACTCCCATGCAGATTGCGAGCAGCGTGAGCAATATGTTAGGAGGGGTGGAAGCCACAACTCTGGAGGTAAACGGTGATGACATCAGCGTCAAGGTGGAGTATCCGGATGATGAATACGATACGATCGACAAGCTGAAGGGAATCGTACTGACCAATAATGCAGGCGCCTCCGTGGCGCTGACAGATGTGGCAGATATTGGTTTTAAGGATAGCCCAGCTACAATTATTCGCTCAGACCGACAATACCAGGTGACGATCACTGGTGATTTACAGACGGATGATCCCCGGCTAATCGATGAAATGGAAGATCGGTTCTATGACGAGGTGGTTGCAAAGCATATGAGCCCGACGCTTTCTCGTGCAGTCAATAGCATGGATGAGGCTATGGCGCGGGAGTTCGGCAATTTGTTTGGCGCGATCGGCACGGCAGTATTTTTGGTATTTGTGGTTATGGCGGCTCAGTTTGAGTCACCGAAATTTTCTATTATGGTTATGACAACCATTCCTTTTGCATTGATTGGATCTTTTGGGCTTTTGTATCTGACAGATGTGCCCATCAGTATGGCTTCCTTACTGGGATTTTTGATGCTGTCGGGAACGGTGGTAAATAATGGGATTCTTTATGTGGATACCGTAAACCAGTACCGGCAAGAGATGGATTTGCACACGGCGCTCATTGAAGCGGGTGCGACTCGTCTGCGGCCGATATTAATGACCACACTGACTACGATTGTGGCGATGATCCCTATGGCGATGGCTTATGGCGATAGTGGAGAGAGTATGCAGGGACTGGCATTAGTGGATGTGGGTGGACTGATAGCGTCTACCGTTTTGGCGCTTTTGATGCTGCCGGGATATTATCTGCTGATGAGCGGGCGAAAAAGAAAGAAGGAGCCGAATTACGATTGAGTTCGAGGGATTGGAGAGAAGGAGAGCTATAGGGCCACAGTTGGTGTTTGGGTGAAGGGAAAGGAATGGAAACGGGAATGAAAATCAGAAGATGTTTGATTGCATGTGGCGTGGCTTTGGTGACGGCGGGGACTGTGCCGTTGGAGGTTTATGCGTCGAGTCCGGAATTTGCCCGCTCGGAAAAAGAGTGGGCAAGACTGCAGGACGATGTGCTGGAGTACGATGAGATTGAAGCGTTGATTGCGGAGTATAATGCTACTGTGCAGACGAATCAGTTGGATTTGAATGAATTTAAGAAAAAATATGGCAATACGAAGGATGATATATCGGCCAAATATCGGGATATGGCGGAGGAGATTTATGCTAGTGTAGAGTATCCGGATGCGGATGATCCTACTTATGGTTATGTGGTGGCGTCTGTAGTGATGGCAGAGGTGCAGGCAAAGAACTTGATGCAGCAGGCAGATGACAATTTAGAAGACAGTGAGATTATTTACTTGAATTATAAGCAGGCGGAAAAGACATTGGTAACGGTGGCTCAGAGCAATATGGTGAGCTACGCCAGAAGTCAGCTTCAATTGCAGCAAGCGGAACTGGCGCTCAAGCAGGCGGAATTGGCGATGACAACAGCTAACATTCGTCGGGATAATGGTCTTGCTACTCAGGTTGATGTGTTAAATGCCCAGGAGGCGCTGATGACGGCTAATCGCAATATTGAATCTGCCCGTTCGGGGGTTGAGAATGTTCGGCAAAAACTTTTAGTGATGCTAGGGTGGAAATACGATGCCAAGCCAGAGATTCGTGCCGTTCCGAAAGCAGATATAAACCGGATTGCCGGAATGAATCCTCAGGTGGATAAGGAACAAGCGGTGGAAAACAGTTATACCCGAAAGGTGAATCAGAAAAAACTAAAAAATGCTACTGCAAATAATACGATAGAAAGTCTGAAGAAGACATTGGCCGACAATGAACAGAAGATAGGATCGTCGCTGGTGACCAATTATCAGAATGTGTTGGCAGCAAAGCTGGCTTATGATCAGGCAGCGGCAGAGATGGATCTGGAAAACCGGAATTTGCGGTCGTTGGAGATGAACTTTCAGCAAGGCAATGTCAGTCGTGCAGAGCTTGAAAATCAGCAATATGTGGTTCAGGATAAAGAGCTGGCATTACAGATTGCGGATCTGAATTTGTTTCAGTCAATGGAGACATATGACTGGGCGGTCAATGGGTTGGCGGGTACTTCATAGGAAAAGGAATTCTTCAATGCTTTTGGTATTTGTGTTATTATGAAATGGACAGGAAATGGAGGCAAAGATGAAAATATTAGCACGGAATCGAGAGGAAAAGTCATCGAAAATGCCAGGGAAAATTCTGGCGCTGATTCTTTCCGCCACGATGTTTATAACTCCAAGATTTTCAGCATTTGCGGCGCCTACCGGTCCGGGGGCATCGCCGGAGACCGAGCGCTATGATGCGGCGACACTGGCGAGATTGCAGGACAACCGGATTGAGTATGATGAGATTCCGGATCTTGTGCATGAGTACAATCCTGATATTTCTAAAGCATGGAACACTTATAGGAACAGCAGGGAAGATTTTGCCAAAGTAGTGACAGAAATGGAAAGTCAGCAGCAGGTGGTGAAAGATTTGGCAGATCAATACGTCTCTCTGGGGCAACTTACCGGAAGCCAACTTTTAGTTTCTACGGGTCGTCAGCTAGATAAAGGTTATAAAGGGATGATCCAGGGAATGCGGGACACTTACAATAAATGGGAAACTAACCGGCAGAACACTAGCGCCATTCGCAGGGCAGAGCGGCAAGTGATTGCCGGCACTCAGAGCGCAATGATTGGCTATGAAACCATGCGACAGAATATTGCTACTCTGCAGACAATGGTACAGCTTTATGAGAAACAGGCGGATATGATGGGACGAATGATGTCTTTGGGTATGGCTACCGGAACGGATTTGGCCAGTGCCAACAGTAGCCTTTTGGCCGCCCGCTCCCAGTTGATGTCGCTGGAAAATCAACAGGAGAGCGTGAGAAGAACATTCTGTATGTTGCTGGGTTATGACCCAGACACCCAGCCAGAGATCTGCCCGATTCCGGAGTTTGATATGTCTCGTCTGGAAGGGATGAATTTGGAGGAAGATACGAGAAAAGCGATTGGTAACAACTACACACTGATATCCCAGCGAACCTCTGCAAAGGGCAATACGAACGATCAGGTTGCGGCGCGCAGCCGGATGATTGAGGAAGGGGATCAGAAGCTGATCATCGAGATGCAGCGTCTGTATCAGGAGGTGCAGGACAAACAGGCGGCTTATCAGGCAGCACAAACCGGGTTCGCGGCGGCGGAATTAAACCAGGAAGCTTCCGAAAGACAGTACCAGTTGGGGTTGCTGTCAGAAGCTCAGTATATAGGAGCTCAGCTTGCCTATTATCAGAAGAAAGCAGCGAAGGAATCAGCGAACTTAAATCTTTTGCAGGCAATGGAGAACTATGATTGGGGAGTATTGGGATTCGCAGTGGTGAGCGATTAAGGTCGGGAAGGTAAATTTTCATTTTGATATTTTTGTCCGACAGTCTCTACAGAGAGATTTTCTGTTGAGGTAAGCCAAGGAAACATAAAAAGCCGGATCTGGATATCAGGGCGACGATCTTGCAAGGCAAGAAAATCTTTGGTTTCCAGTTCGGTTTCCATTTTCTGACAACTTTCTGCTGGTGCTGCCACACAAGCAGCATCCACAAAACAGAACTGTGGATAAAGTACACACCACCAGTTGTGTCCCTCCCCTTTTCCCAGTGTAATCCGTGCGGCATCGTAGTAGCCGCAGGGGAAGACAAAGCGATCGTAGACGCGGGTAGGGAAGTAACAATTGGTCAACTGCAGACTGGCCTGATAATCAAATCCCTGTTTTTGCAGATAGCGATTGGCCAGATCTTCGATTTCTTCTTTGTTTTCCAGCAGGCAGGCAATGGTATCTTCCTTATCTGCATAAATGGACAAATGATCTTTCAAATAATCAAGAATTAAGCTTCTAATTTCCAGTTTCACCTGCTGATCTTCTGTGCTGTCGCTTTCTGCCAGGACATGAAACCGCAACACAGAAGGAGCCAACCTTTCTGCCAGAGCTTCTCGCTTCTCTTGAATCCATCCTTGTGAAAGTAGCAAAGCCAATAAAAAACAAGCCAATGAAATCACAAAGCATCCCTGACCAGAAATATGTTCCGGAAACAGTGAATCATTATCTGTCAGAGTATGTTTCTGATGAGAAATGACAGCTAGAAAAGATTTACGGAATCGATGGATGCTATGGATAGATTTCATGTTTTTGTTCTCCTAAATTTATGTTTTTCCCCAAAAATACAAATTTTCAGTTCCACTTTGAAGTATTGACAGATATGGTATAATTAAACGTAATGATTGAGCAGTGTGGTAATTCATAGAGAAAAACCATTCCTCAATCACTCCCATAAAAACAACATAAACACTCCCAGGAGGATCTTTCATATGTCAAAAAAAACCATCGCAGTTCTGTTTGGCGGCCAGTCATCCGAACATATTGTCTCTTGCATGTCTGCTGTCAACGTGATTGATCAGATAGACACTTTACGCTATGATTTATTACTCATCGGTATCACCGAATCTGGACACTGGTTAAAAGCAGACTCTGTCGAGGAGATCCGTTCTGGCGCCTGGAGAGAAAGTCAGACGGAAGCGATTATCTCTCCTGACGCCACTCAAAAATGCGTGATCTTAACACAAAACGGAGAAAGCCGCAAGATACCCATCGATGTTGCATTGCCCATTCTTCATGGTCCTTGTGGAGAGGACGGCACCATTCAGGGTCTTTTTGAGATGGCTCATATCCCCTATGTGGGTTGTGGTGTTTTGGCCTCAGCCGTTTCTATGGATAAGCTGTATACCAAGATGATTGTCAGTACACTGGGAATCCGCCAGGCGGCCTATGTACCTGTCTTAGTATGGAAGTTGCGGAAAGATCCAGATTCGGTCCTCCGTCAGATAGAACAAAGCTTCCCTTATCCCGTATTTGTCAAGCCAGCTAACGCCGGTTCTTCCCGAGGAATCACAAAAGCAGAGAACCGTCAGCAACTGATAGAAGGGCTTGAGGAGGCGGCCAACCATGACAGTAAGATCCTAGTGGAAGAAACCATCACAGGTCATGAGATCGAATGCGCAGTTTTAGGAGGGGGAGACAAACCAGTACTGTCTTCCGGAGTAGGGGAGATTTTGGCAGCTGCAGAATTCTATGATTTTGACGCCAAATATTTTAATGAGGAATCTCGTACTGTGATAGATCCGGACCTGCCAAAAGATGCGACTGAGAGAGTAAAGAAGGCCGCTGAGCAGATTTTCAATGCTGTAGATGGTTATGGCCTGGCTCGGGTGGATTTTTTTGTAAAAGAAGACGGAGAAATCATATTTAATGAGATCAATACAATGCCAGGTTTCACAGCCATCAGTATGTATCCTGTGTTGTGGGAAGCTAGAGGTCTGTCCAAACGCATTTTGATTGACAGGCTGATTACTCTAGCTTTTGAGCGGAAACTACGATAGAGAAATATAGAAAAAAGAGGACGAAGGTAATGGACAGAAATGCACCGGTAGGAGTTTTTGACTCTGGAGTTGGCGGACTGACAGTGGCACGGGAAATCATGCGCCAGATTCCGGACGAGCGGATCATTTATTTTGGGGATACAGCCAGACTTCCGTACGGAAGTAAATCCAGAGATACCATCATCCGCTATTCCCGCCAGATTATCCGTTTTCTGCGTGTCATGGAAGTAAAGGCGATTGTGATTGCCTGCAATACTGCCAGCTCTTATGCACTGGAAACCGTCCAGGCAGAATCGGATATTCCGGTAATCGGAGTGATCAATGCCGGCGCTCGGACAGCAGTTCAGGCCACTCGTAACAGAAAAATCGGAGTGATTGGCACAGAGGGTACGATTGGTAGCGGTATTTATACAGAAGTGATGCGGCAAATGCGCTCGGATATCGAAGTGTTTGCCAAACCTTGTCCGTTATTTGTGCCATTGGTAGAGGAAGGGCTGTTGCATGATTCAGTGACAGATGAAATAGCCTCCCGCTATCTGAATAGTCTGAAAGGAAAATATATCGATACTTTAGTGCTGGGATGTACACACTATCCTTTGTTGCGTTCTACCCTGCGGCGTTTGCTGGGAGAGGAGGTGACGCTGGTAAATCCGGCTTACGAGACGGCCGTGGAGCTGCGTGGATTATTGCAGAAACAGAATTTGGACCGTGAGCCAGATGCATCTCTGACAGGGGAAAAGTATCAGTTCTTTGTCAGCGATCTGGCGGAGAAATTTACCAGCTTTGCTACGGCGATCCTACCGGGAGAGGTGAAGGAGACAAAAAAAATTAATATTGAAGAATACTAACTGGGAGTGATTTACAGCATAGGGGAAAAGAATATGACAAGAGATATATTGGTCCGCATCAGTGGCCTGCAGGCGCTGGATGGAGAAAGTCATGATGTTGAAATGATTACGACAGGCGACTATTTTTTAAAGAACGGGAAACACTATGTGATTTATGACGAGATCATGGAGGGATTTGAGGGAAATGTTCATAATACCATCAAAATCACCCCGGAGATGATGGATATCCGTAAACAGGGCATTATTGGAACACATATGGTATTTGAACAGGGGAAAAGGAATCAGACGCGATATGCGACTCCTTTAGGGGATATGGTGGTGGAACTTACCACTACCCGTATTCATCTGGACGAACAGGAAGATAGCTTGCGGGTACAAGTGGATTACTCGCTGGGACTCAACTATCAACATGTATCCGATTGCAGCATTGTCATAGATATTTGTTCCCGAAATAAGGCTCGGTTACAGATTTGAAAAGAAGGCATTGTAAAATAAATCCCCAGCCATTTCTCTATTCTGTATTCGGACGGTTCCCGTACACAGGATAGAGAAATGGCTGGGGATTTATTTTATGATACTTTTTACCATTTTGGTTATTTTCTTTTTTTGCCTTTGCTGGCAGTGTCGTCTTTTTTCTCATCTTTTTCTTTTTTAAAACGACTGAAAAAGCCTTTTTTCTTTATCGGTTGTACAACGGAACCACCACGGACACTTTTGATATCAGTTATGTAGATCCCACTGACAACAACTTTTGCTTCTGCCTTCACCGGTAACAGGGCAAATACGCGTTCATCCGCCATCAAAGTCATGACTTTGGGACCAACTTTGGCTTTTACCACCGGCACCTTAGCCCACCGCATATATTTGGGAGTCTGCTCATAAATCATCTTGGGAAGACCGGCATCCCGAATCTTCATTTTCTTTTTATCGATGACCAACATAGATACGGTCTGTTTCGCGGCCTCCAGCATGGCCTGCTGCTCAACCTGACGCTTTTCCAATTTTCTTCCGAGAAAATACAGAACAGCCAGGACAATCACCGCTATTATTAGGATTACTGTCAATACATGTAGAATCGTTGTCGCCATGGGGAAATACCTCCGCTATACTCGTTAAGTATCAGGTAAAAACCTGCCCAAACAGTATACCATTATTTTAAGAATTTTGCAAGAAGAAAAACTTGACACCTTGACAACGTTATGCTATTATGGAATGTGCTCTATTGTGGCATCATGGGCTTTTTGCGCCCTGAAAGCGCCACAAAATCGATAAAAAAACAGGGGTGAAACGTCAATGGAGAAAAGCAGAATGCGCCCGGTGTCGTCCGGGAAAAGCGTTAGAATGAGCTTCTCAAGACAGAAAGAAGTTCTTGAGATGCCGAACCTGATTGAGATTCAGAAGGTCTCCTATCAGTGGTTTCTCGATGAGGGCCTGAAAGAAGTGTTTGAAGATATCTCTCCAATCTCTGATTTCGCCGGGCATTTGAGTCTGGAGTTTATGGATTTTACTCTATGTCGGGACAAAGTAAAATACTCAATCGAGGAATGTAAAGAACGCGACGCCACCTATGCAGCACCGCTGGAGGTGAAGGTAAGGCTTTACAATAAGGATAAAGAAGAGATCAATGAACATGTGATCTTTATGGGTGACCTTCCGCTTATGACCGATACCGGTTCCTTCGTCATCAATGGAGCAGAGCGGGTTATCGTCAGCCAGCTGGTACGTTCCCCTGGTATTTACTATGGTATTGGCCATGATAAAGTGGGAAAGGAGCTCTATACCTGTACCGTGATCCCGAACCGAGGAGCATGGCTGGAGTATGAGACCGATTCCAATGATATATTTTATGTTCGTGTTGATCGTACGCGTAAGGTGCCGGTGACCGTACTGATCCGTGCACTGGGCTATGGTACGAATGCGGAGATTCTGGAGTTGTTTGGCGAAGAGCCAAAGCTTCTAGCCAGTCTGGGCAAAGATACCTCAGATAATTATCAGGACGGCTTGCTGGAATTGTATAAAAAGATCCGTCCCGGAGAGCCGTTGTCTGTGGACAGCGCCGAGAGCTTGCTCAACAGCATGTTTTTCGATCCGCGGCGTTATGATTTGGCGAAGGTTGGCAGATATAAGTTTAATAAGAAACTAAATTTCAAGAACCGCCTAAAAGGACAGACGCTGGCAGAGGACGTGGTAGATACCGAAACCGGAGAAGTACTGGCTCAGGCGGGAGCCGTGCTCGAAAAAGAACAGGCAGAAGCGATTCAAAACGCAGGAATTCCCTTCGTCTATATTCAGGGACCGGAGCGCAACTATAAAGTGTTATCCAATATGATGGTGGATCTGGCAAGCTATGTGGATTTTGATCCGGAAGAAGCGGGAATTACGGAATTAGTATATTACCCAGTTTTGAAAACTATTCTGGAAGAAGCTGGTGGTGATCCAGAGGCGCTTAAGGAGCTGGTACGGCGAAATGCGGGAGAATTGATCCCCAAACATATTACGAAAGAGGATATCATTGCCTCTATCAATTATAATATGCATCTGGAAGGAGCGATTGGCACTGCTGATGACATCGATCATCTGGGCAACCGGCGAATTCGTGCAGTAGGAGAATTGTTGCAGAATCAGTATCGTATTGGCCTGTCCCGTATGGAACGAGTGGTACGGGAGCGGATGACTACTCAGGACATGGATGGGATTACCCCGCAGTCATTGATCAATATTAAGCCAGTGACAGCGGCAGTAAAGGAATTTTTCGGAAGTTCTCAGCTGTCTCAGTTTATGGATCAGAATAATCCATTAGCAGAGCTGACCCATAAGCGGCGGCTTTCTGCCTTGGGGCCTGGCGGACTTTCCAGAGAACGTGCGGGATTTGAGGTTCGTGACGTGCATTATACGCATTATGGCCGGATGTGTCCGATCGAGACTCCAGAAGGTCCGAACATCGGTCTGATCAACTCTCTGGCAACGTATGCCCGGGTCAACCCATACGGGTTTATTGAGGCCCCCTACCGGGTGGTAGATAAGACTGACCGGATGAATCCGGTGGTCACGGATGAGGTAGTATATCTGACCGCTGACGAGGAGGACAACTTCATCGTGGCACAGGCGAATGAGCCGCTGGATGAAGAAGGTCATTTTGTGCGAAATAATGTATCTGGGCGTTTTCGGGAGGAGACTTCTTCTTTCCAGAGAAGCACGATTGATTTGATGGACGTTTCCCCGAAAATGGTGTTTTCGGTGGCGACTTCTATGATTCCATTTTTGGAGAACGATGATGCGAACCGTGCGCTGATGGGATCCAACATGCAGCGCCAGGCGGTACCGCTTTTAAAGACCGAGGCTCCAGTGGTTGGCACCGGGATTGAGGCGAAAGCAGCGGTGGACTCGGGCGTTTGCGTGCTGGCCAATCATGCCGGCGTTGTTGAGCGCTCCGCGAGCAATGAGATTATCATTCGCAGAGATGACAACGGGAACCGTGAAGTCTACCATCTAACCAAGTTTAAAAGAAGCAATCAGTCTAACTGTTATAACCAGAAACCGATCGTCTATAAAGGAGATCGGGTGGCGGCTGGCGATGTGATTGCGGATGGTCCGTCCACGCAAAATGGCGAGATTGCCCTGGGAAAGAATCCCTTGATTGGATTTATGACCTGGGAGGGCTATAACTATGAAGATGCCGTTCTTTTGTCAGAACGGCTGGTACAGGAGGATGTCTATACTTCCGTGCATATTGAGGAGTATGAGGCAGAGGCCCGTGATACCAAGCTCGGACCGGAAGAGATCACGCGCGACGTGCCGGGCGTCGGAGATGACGCGTTAAAGGATCTGGATGAAAGAGGTATTATTCGTATCGGCGCAGAAGTTCGTGCCGGAGATATTCTGGTAGGTAAGGTGACTCCGAAAGGCGAGACGGAGCTGACTGCAGAGGAGCGATTGCTGCGGGCCATTTTTGGTGAGAAAGCAAGAGAAGTCAGGGATACCTCTCTGAAAGTGCCGCATGGCGCTTACGGTATTATTGTGGATGCCAAAGTATTTACTAGAGAAAATGGCGATGAATTGTCTCCAGGTGTCAATGAGACCGTCCGTATCTATATTGCACAGAAACGTAAGATCTCTGTGGGGGATAAGATGGCGGGACGCCATGGGAACAAGGGTGTGGTTTCCCGGGTACTGCCGGTGGAGGATATGCCGTTTTTGCCGAATGGGCGTCCCTTGGACATTGTGCTGAATCCTTTGGGCGTGCCGTCCCGCATGAATATCGGACAGGTGCTTGAGATCCATTTGAGTCTTGCTGCCAAGGCATTGGGATTTAATATCGCGACGCCGGTATTTGACGGAGCCGATGAGCTTGATATTATGGATACCCTGGATGTGGCGAATGATTATGTAAATATATCTTGGGAAGAATTTACAGAGAAATATAAAGACACGCTGAAGCCAGAAGTGATCGATTATTTGGGCAGCCATCTGGAACACCGGGAGTTGTGGAAAGGCGTACAGATCAACCGAGATGGAAAGGTGCATCTGCGTGATGGCCGTACCGGAGAATATTTTGACAGTCCAGTTACGATTGGACACATGCATTATCTAAAACTTCATCATTTGGTGGATGATAAGATTCATGCTCGTTCTACCGGTCCTTATTCCCTGGTGACGCAGCAGCCGTTGGGAGGAAAAGCTCAGTTTGGTGGACAGCGTTTTGGTGAGATGGAGGTGTGGGCTCTCGAAGCTTATGGCGCTTCTTACACTTTGCAGGAGATTCTGACCGTCAAGTCCGATGATGTGGTAGGACGTGTGAAGACCTATGAAGCAATTATTAAAGGTGAGAATATTCCGGAATCGGGAATTCCGGAGTCGTTCAAGGTATTGCTGAAGGAGCTGCAGTCTCTTTGCCTGGATGTACGGGTGCTACGGGATGATAATACGGAGGTGGAGATCGGTGAGAACATCGACTACAGCGATACCGACTTGCGTTCAATCATTGAGGGAGATCGCGGTTTCCGCCAGGAGGAATCTTTCGAGAATTATGGTTATCAGCAGCAGGAGTTCTCTGACGGAGAGCTGGTGGATGTGGACGCCGCCGATGAGTTGGATGGCGATGACTCCGATTTTGATGACTATGAAGACGACTCCGATTTCGATGAGCCTTCGGACGAAGAATAGGATTTTTGGCCCGCTGTCCTGTTAAAGAGTCTTTGAGCAGAAAGAGAGACTCAGCAGGACAGGGGAAATATATAGAGAGGAGTATCGTTCATGCCAGAGACAAATGAAACTTATCAGCCGTTGACATTCGATGCGATTAAGATTGGTCTTGCATCTCCAGAGAAGATTCTGGAGTGGTCCCATGGCGAAGTAAAAAAGCCGGAGACCATCAACTACCGGACTCTGAAGCCGGAGCGAGATGGTTTGTTCTGTGAGAGGATTTTTGGCCCCAGCAAGGACTGGGAGTGCCATTGCGGCAAGTATAAGAAGATCCGTTACAAAGGCGTGATCTGTGATCGCTGCGGTGTAGAGGTGACAAAGTCCAGCGTTCGCAGAGAACGTATCGGTCACATTGACCTGGCGGCTCCCGTGTCCCACATCTGGTATTTTAAGGGAATTCCCAGCCGGATGGGGTTGATTTTGGATATTTCTCCGCGAGTGTTGGAGAAAGTATTGTATTTTGCATCCTATATTGTTTTGGATAAAGGCCAGACCAGCCTGCAGTATAAACAGGTTCTCTCGGAGAAAGAATATCGGGAGGAGTTGGAGAAGTGGGGGTATGGCGCGTTCCGGGTAGGTATGGGCGCTGAGGCGGTGCTTGAGCTTTTGCAGGCAATTGATCTGGAAAAAGATTCTGAGACGCTGCGCAAGGAATTGCGGGATTCTAGCGGCCAGAAACGGGCACGCATTATCAAGCGTTTGGAGGTTGTGGAGGCATTCCGCAATTCCGGCAATAAGCCGGAGTGGATGATCATGACAGTGATTCCAGTGATTCCGCCGGATATCCGTCCAATGGTACAGCTGGATGGCGGCCGGTTTGCGACTTCGGATTTAAATGATTTATATCGGAGAATTATCAACCGTAATAATCGTTTAGCCAGACTTTTGGAGTTGGGAGCGCCAGATATCATTGTCCGTAACGAAAAACGCATGTTGCAGGAGGCGGTGGATGCGCTGATTGATAATGGCCGCCGGGGTCGTCCGGTGACAGGACCCGGCAACCGTGCATTGAAGTCCATTTCCGATATGCTGAAAGGAAAACAGGGACGTTTCCGTCAGAACCTTCTGGGTAAGCGTGTGGATTATTCCGGGCGTTCCGTTATTGTGGTAGGGCCAGAGTTAAAGATCTACCAGTGTGGTTTGCCTAAGGAGATGGCGATTGAGTTGTTTAAGCCCTTTGTGATGAAGGAGCTGGTGCAGAATGGTACAGCTCACAACATCAAAAGTGCGAAAAAGATGGTGGAGCGTTTGCAGTCGGAAGTATGGGACGTGTTGGAGGAAGTTATCAAAGAGCATCCAGTCATGCTAAACCGTGCGCCCACCCTGCATCGTCTGGGTATTCAGGCATTTGAACCGATTTTGGTGGAAGGTAAGGCAATCAAGCTGCATCCTCTGGTATGTACAGCGTTTAATGCAGACTTTGACGGCGATCAAATGGCAGTTCATCTGCCGCTTTCCGTGGAGGCTCAGGCTGAGTGCCGCTTCTTGTTGCTATCGCCGAACAACCTTTTGAAACCTTCCGACGGCGGACTGGTGGCTGTTCCGTCTCAGGATATGGTGTTGGGTATCTATTACCTGACGCAGGAGCGTCCGGGTAGTAAAGGCGAGGGCAAAGCATTTAAGAGTGTCAATGAGGCAATTCTGGCTTATGAGAATGGAGTTGTGACTTTGCATTCGCGGATTAAAGCCCGAATGGAGCAGACGATGGAGGATGGGACTGTCAGAAGTGGGATCGTGGAGTCCACGGTGGGCCGTTTTATTTTCAATGAGATTGTTCCTCAGGATTTGGGTTTTGTAGACCGGAGTCAGGAAGAGAATATGCTGAAGCTGGAAGTGGATTTCCATGTAGGAAAGAAACAGCTGAAGCAGATCTTGGAAAAGGTGTTTAATGTGCATGGCGCCACGCAGGCGGCTATCACTCTAGATGATATTAAGGCAATTGGATACAAGTATTCAACTCGGGCGGCAATGACGGTATCCATTTCGGATATGACAGTGCCAGAGTCAAAGCCGAAACTGATCGCAGACGCTCAGGCAACGGTAGATAAGATTGCTAAGAACTATCGCCGTGGATTGATCACAGAAGAAGAGCGTTATAAAGAAGTGATTGAGACTTGGAAAAATACAGATGACCAGCTTACGCATGATCTGCTCAGTGGCCTAGATAAGTATAACAATATTTATATGATGGCAGATTCAGGAGCCCGTGGATCGGATAAGCAGATTAAACAGCTTGCCGGAATGCGTGGGTTGATGGCAGATACTACGGGCCATACCATCGAACTTCCGATCAAGTCCAATTTCCGTGAGGGTCTGGATGTACTGGAGTATTTCATCTCTGCTCATGGCGCGAGAAAAGGACTTTCGGATACTGCGCTTCGGACAGCAGACTCGGGTTATCTGACTCGTCGTCTGGTGGATGTATCCCAGGATATGATTGTCCGTGAGGTGGATTGCTGCGAAGGCAAAGATATTCCATTTATGGAGATCAAGGCATTTGCCGACGGTAAGGAGACAATCGAGAGTCTGCAGGAGAGAATTACCGGCCGTTATATTGCTGAGACCATCACGGATCCGGATACCGGTGAGGTAGTCGTGAAGGCGAATCATATGTGCACGCCTAGACGAGCTGCTGATGTGATGCGAGTATTAGAAAAGCTCGGACGGGATTCCGTAAAGATTCGGACAGTTCTGACTTGTAAATCTCACGTGGGAATTTGTGCGAAATGTTACGGGGCTAATATGGCTACCGGACAGCCGGTTCAGGTCGGTGAGGCAGTTGGCATTATTGCTGCTCAGTCGATTGGTGAACCGGGAACACAGCTGACCATGCGTACTTTCCATACAGGTGGTGTGGCCGGTGGTGATATTACCCAAGGTCTTCCTCGTGTCGAAGAGCTGTTTGAGGCCAGAAAGCCCAAGGGTCTGGCGATTATCTCGGAGTTCGGCGGTGTGGTAACCATCAAGGATACAAAGAAAAAACGGGAGATCGTGGTGACAGATACAGAGACTGGTAATTCCAAAACGTATCTGATTCCTTATGGTTCCCGGATGAAAGTTCAGGATGAGCAAGTGATCGAGGCCGGTGACGAGCTGACGGAAGGTAGTGTCAATCCTCATGACATCTTAAAGATTAAAGGTGTCCGTGCTGTGCAGGATTACATGATCCGTGAGGTGCAGCGGGTATACCGTCTTCAGGGCGTGGAGATCAATGATAAGCATGTAGAGATGATTGTTCATCAGATGTTAAAGAAGATCAAGATTGAGGAGAGCGGCGACAGCGATGTACTGCCAGGAACTTCTATGGATGTTTTGGACTTTAATGAGATGAATGAGGCATTGATTGCTGATGGGAAGCTTCCCGCAGAGGGGAAGCAAGTAATGTTGGGTATTACGAAAGCTTCGTTGGCTACCGATTCTTTCTTGTCAGCAGCTTCGTTCCAGGAGACAACCAAAGTTTTGACGGAGGCCGCGATCAATGGCAAGGTAGATCATTTGATTGGATTGAAGGAGAATGTGTTGATAGGTAAGCTTATTCCGGCAGGTACAGGTATGAAGCGCTATCGTTCAGTGAAATTGGATACGGACTTTTCCATGGATGATGAAATCGTGTTGGGAGATGACGACGATGAGCTTATTCTGGCAGAGGACGAGATGATGGAAGAGGCTTCTGAGGTATTTGGTATTGATGACAATGTGGAGCTGGAGGATGAAGATGAGCTCATAGATTTGCAAGAAACCGATGATATGAGTGGATCTGAGGATGATTTTCAAGAGCCTATAGAAGAATAAAATAACAGAGAAGAGAGAGCTTCCTGTGGCTGGATTGGCCACAGGGGGTTCTTTTTTATATAATGAAAAATGGCAGAAAGATAGAAAATTGTTAGTAAAAAAATATAAGCACAAAGTTTTTTTACAAAAGCAATAATAATGATTCATATAACTACAAAGATATCAAATATAAATACATTTACTATAAAAGGCAAAACGTTTAGAATATAAGAGTAAGATATTCAAAGAATATATTGGCCAATATATAAAAGAAAAGTAATAAGAATTATTTTTAACAGGAAAAATAAGAATATCATTCGGAAGTTTAAGGAGCAGGTATTGAAAATGGATTAGAAAGGGGAAAAGTGTGAAAGAAAAACGTTTGGATAATGGGAAAATGATCAAGTGGGTTATAGCAGTTGGAATACCATTGGTTTTATATGGAATGATTCCTCAATCGGAGTCAGTTTCTCCGGAAATGCGTAAATTTTTTGTATGTACTGCCTGGGCTATCTTGACTTGGGCATTTAATTTGCTTCCTGTTTACGTATCGGGACTTCTTTTGACTGTCTGGGCAATTTTGTGGAACGTAGCGCCTGCCAATGTGATTTTATCACCTTGGACTGGATCGGTAGTGTGGCTGTCTTTGGGTGGACTTACACTTTCGGTTATTTTTGAGAAAAGTGGTTTGATGCAAAGAATCGCATACTTCTTTATTGTAAAGTCAGGGGGATCATATAAAGGGATTGTAAATGGGATTGTATTATCGGGAATTATCATAGCATTACTGGTACCGAATATGACGGGAAGAGTGGCGCTTTATTGTGCATTGTGTTATGGGATTTATACGGCGCTAAAAATACCCAAGAACAGCGCTACTGGCGCCGGAATCATGTTTGCCGGTTTTGCCGCAGCGATTGCACCAGCATGGATTTATTTATCAGCAAGTGAGAATCTACAGTTAATCAATTCTTATTTGAAGGATTCGGGAAAGAGCGTGACTTGGATGCAATATTTTGTAAGTAACTTTCCAATCATGATTGCCTGGACAGTTTTGCTGCTTATCATGATAAAAATATTATATAAGCAAGATGTACAAATAGATGGAAAGGATTTTTTTGAGGAAAAATATCGTGCTCTGGGAAAAATGACACAAAAAGAAATAAAGTTTTTGGTTATTTTAATTTGTCTGGTATTGGCAATGGTGTTTTCCGATATTGATGCTGGGTGGCTGTTCACTTTGGCAGTGATTGCCTGCTTTTTTCCTGGAATTGAGGTGGCAAAAGAAGAAGATATCAAAAAGGTTAATTTTCCCATGGTATTTTTTGTTGCGGCAACCATGTCGATCGGAAGTATGTCCAATGCCGTGGGAGTGGCCGGGCTGGTCAGTGAACTGGTGATGCCGTTGCTTCAGAATGTAGGAAATATGGGCTTGATTTTATTTGCCTGGGTAACGGGAGTAGCGGTAGACTTAATGATGACACCGCTAGCTGGCATGGCAGCTTTTACCCCATTGTTTATAGAAATTGCAGGAAAATTGGGATTGAGCGTAGTCGGAACTACCTTTAGCTTTATATGGGGAGTGGAACAGTTGTTTTTCCCATATGAATGGGCATTATTTTTGATTCTGTTCAGCTATGATGTGTTTGATATGAAAAAGGCAATTAAATTTTGCACTACACGTACCATTTTGAGCCTGATTTTTTTAATTTTAATTATTTATCCTTACTGGTCGATAACTGGATTTTTAAAATAAAAGGAGGGTTTGATAGCTATGGCAGCTCAATATAAGAACAAAGAACACCTAATTATCCAACAAAACAAAAGAGAGGCAGAGCTTCTGAAACAATTGGAAAAGGGCAATTATACGGCAGAAAATCCACTGGTCCAGTTAAATCCATATCTGATTTCTCCTTTGACAGCATTGATTTTGTTTTACACAGATACGGCGCAGGAGATTCAAGTGACGGTGAAGGGAAAGAATCCACAGGGAGACATCCTTCATGTATTTCCCCGTTCTCGGAAACATGTCCTACCTGTTTACGGATTATATCCCGATTATGAAAACATGGTAGAATTGCGTCTTTCAGGAGGAGAGATCACTACAGTTAAGATTCGGACAGAATCGCTTCCGAAAGAGGTTCCCTGTCCCACTTTGTGCAAGGGAAGCAAAGAACATATGGGAGATAATGTTATTTTCCTGACACAGACATCAAAAGCAGATGCGTTGGCATGTGATTATAATGGGGATGTTCGGTGGTATTTAACGATCAATGTATCTTTTGATCTGAAGCGGTTAAGGAATGGACACCTGTTGACAGGAACGGATCGGCTGATTCGTCTACCCTATTATGTAAGTGGTGTCTATGAAATGGGAGTTCATGGGAAAATATATAAAGAATTTCGACTTCCAGGAGGATACCACCACGATACATTTGAGATGGAAGATGGAAATATCTTGATGCTGTCCCAGGAGCCAGATGGACAAACCGTGGAGGACTGGTTGGTTTTGGTAGAGCGAAAAACGGGTAATATTTTAAAAACATGGGATTATAAGAAAATATTGCCTTATGAGTGTGAAACTACCTATTCCGGCTCGGGAAGTGCACATGACTGGTTTCATAATAATGCGGTCTGGTATGACAAAAAAACAAATTCTATAACGCTTTCCGGAAGACATCAAGATGCGATTATTAATATTGATTATGACAGCGGAGACTTAAACTGGATTATTGGAGATCCAGAAGGGTGGCCGGAAAATTATGTAGAAAAGTATTTTTTTACTCCTGTAGGAGATGATTTTGAATGGTCTTATGAACAGCATGGTGTGGTAGTTTGTCCGGATGGGGACATTATGATGTTTGACAATGGACATTATCGTTCTAAGAAAAAGGAAAACTATATGCCGGCGTCTCAAAGTTATTCCAGGGGGGTAAAATATCAAATTGACCAAAAGAAGAGAACAATCAGTCAGATCTGGCAGTATGGAAAGGAGCGGGGCGCCGATTTTTTTTCCCCATATATCTGTAATGTAGAATATTATGGTGATGGGAGATATATGGTTCATTCCGGCGGGATTGCCTATAAAGATGGAAAGCCTCTGGAAGGACTGGGAAGTATGGATGGGGGAGAGAATACTGTTTTAAATTCGATAACTTGCGAAATCGTAAACGATCAGGTGGTCTATGAGTTACAAGTGCCATCCAATGCATTTCGTGCAGAGAAGATTCCTTTTTACTATGCAGGCGAAACTATGGAGACCGGAGAGGGGAAGCTGTTGGGGGAATTAAGCATAACACCGGAAGTGGATACGGAGATTCCGGCGAAAGATGCAAAGGAAATGGTGCCGGATCATTATGGGCTGTCTGTCACGGAAGAAGAAGACAGAATTTTAATCAATGCGACTTACCAAAAAGGAGAGTTGGCAATGATTCTTCTTTGTGGTGAGAACAATGAAGTTCACAGATATTATGTCAATACATCTTCGAATAATAAAAATTTTGAGGCGATGTGCGTGGGAACCTTCATCAAGGAAGATCCTCGCAATGTTGATGTTTTCATAAATAAAAATGGACTTCAGGGAGAATTTTTCATAAAACTGTTAACAGAAGACGTAATTTATGACACAGGAATACAAGTAGTATTTTAAAGTAAAATAAGACAGAAAGCACATCTGCAGAGGCTGAAATCGGGTCGGCAAGGATGTGCTTTTTGAATATTAAAGTACTCTTTGGTACTTAATTTAATTCATCAAAATAAAATAGTGTTTTTATACAATAATACCAAGTGAATGAGTGAAAAGAGGTACGGCATGATTCAACGAGAAGAAATACTAAGACGTCTCAGAGCACAGGTAAATATTAACGGACATATCATTGGAGCGGCGGTGGGATCCGGAATGACAGCAAAATACACGGCTATGGGTGGCGCGGATTTTCTGATGGCTTTAAGTGCGGGAAAATATCGTGTCATGGGGAGAAGTTCTTATGCCTGCTATCTTTGCTACGCCAACAGCAATGAGATAGCGATGAAGTTAGGAAGGGAAGAACTTCTTCCGATGATTAAGGATGTTCCTGTCTTATTTGGTCTTTTTGCAGGGGATCCTTTTATTAATTTATATGAATATTTGAAAGAAATCAAAGAATCGGGATTTTCCGGAATCGTTAATTTTCCCACCATTGCAATGATAGATGGAAAATTCGGGGAAGCATTGGCAGAGGAGGGAAATTCTTACGCCAGAGAAATTGAGGCGATCAAGCTGGCACATCATTTGGACTTATTTACGGTTGCCTTTGTGATAGATGAATATCAGACAGAACAGATGATTAAAGCTGGTGCAGACATTATCTGTGCTCATTTGGGATTGACGAAAGGCGGATTTTTGGGTGCAAAAAAATATATCTCTATTGATGATGCGCGAAAGATAACGGATAGTATATTTCTTCGGTGTAATCAGCTGAGACCAGATGTGATCAAGACAATCTATTCCGGACCGGCAAATACCCCTATTGATATGCAGTATATGTATCAAAATACAGCTTGCCAAGGATATATTGGAGGTTCTGCTTTTGACAGGATTCCTTCAGAACGGGCAATATTAAATACAATCAAGGCATTTAAAAGTTACGGGGGATTCGATCAGAACGATCCGATGGCAAAGCTAGTCAATGGAAACTGGAATACCGGAGACTATGTAGAATTTGTAAAACAATATGTGAAGGAACATTATATGAAGACGATACGTCTGGGAGATTTGGCAATTGTCGCGCATGTATCTTATTCTTATCTAAGTACAAGATTCAAAAAGGAGGTGGGCTGCAGCTTTACGGAGTATCTGGTGCGTTTTCGCATCAATATGGCAAGGGAGATTCTTTCTAAGGAAAGAATCTCCTGTAGAGAAGCTGCAGAACGTGTGGGCTATACCGATTATGCGCAGTTTTCTAAAATGTTTAAAAAGTACAGCGGGCTTACCCCGAGTGATTTTATCTCAGATAATATAAACACATTGAAAAATAAAAAAGATACTCTTATTTGAAAAAATAAGCACAAATAGAACCAATATAAACAAATTTACTTTGCCTATAAAAAGCAGTAGAATTTTGTCAGGAACAAACAACAAGTTCTACTGCTTTTCAACTGGCCAGGGAAAGAGGAAGGATCATCAAAGAAAGGAAAGAATAATGAAGACAATTGCAATTGCGGGTACTTTTGATACCAAAGGAAAAGAGTACCTTTATGTAAAAAGCCTTGTGGAAGAGCTGGGAATACAAACGCTCATGATCCATACTGGAGTATTTCCGCCGGAATTTCCGGCTGATGTATCAAACGAGGAAGTGGCAAAAGAAGCAGGGTATGAGTTGCAAGAGCTTGTGGAGAAGAAAGACAGAGCATTAGCGACAGCGGTTTTGTCTAAAGGAATGCAGAGGTTAGTTCCGAAGTTGTATCGGGAAGGAAGGTTTGATGGGATTCTGTCATTTGGGGGATCCGGCGGAACCTCTATGGTTACACCGGCTATGAGAGAACTTCCGATAGGAGTGCCGAAGTTGATGGTTTCCACCATGGCTTCGGGAAATGTGGAGCAATATGTGGGGATCAGCGATATCATTATGATGCCATCTATTGTTGATGTGGCGGGATTAAATAAAATATCAAAAACAATTTTTCGAAATGCCGTATTGGCCATGGCAGGAATGGTTGAGATGAAAGATAAATTAAAGAAAGATACACAAGAGCAAAAGCCGTTAGTGGCAGCTACCATGTTTGGTGTGACTACGCCATGTGTCAATTATGCCCAAAATTATTTGGAGCGACAGGGATATGAAGTTCTTGTTTTTCATGCGACAGGAACGGGTGGAAAGACAATGGAAGCTTTGACAGAGGCAGGCTTTTTCCAAGGGGTTTTGGACTTGACGACAACAGAGTGGTGCGATGAGCTTATTGGCGGAGTACTTGCGGCAGGCCCCCATCGCTGTGAGGCAGCAGGGAAAAAACGGATTCCGCAGATAGTGTCTGTAGGAGCCATGGATATGGTGAATTTTGGCCCTATGGATACTGTACCAAAAAAATTCTCTGACAGGAATTTGTACCAGCATAATCCAACAGTCACTCTGATGAGAACCACCGTTGACGAAAATATCGAAATAGGCAGCAAGTTGGCAGAAAAATTGAATATGGCAGTGGATAAAACGATATTGATGTTGCCTCTTGGTGGAGTATCCGGCATCGATATGCCGGGGCAGCCTTTTTATGGGAAGGAAGAGGATGAAGCTCTGTTTGAGACATTGCGCAAAAAAGTAAACAAGGAAACTGTAGAAATTCTGGAAATGGCTCAAAACATCAATGACCCGGTTTTTGGTGAAACCGCAGCAAAAAAGTTGATTGAGCTGATGGAAGCGAAACGTGAATCATAAAATTATTATGGAGGAAATGAATATGAACCGGATGACAAGAAGTGAAATCATGGATATGTTTAAAAAGGAAGTTGCAGAAGGAAAGATCCTTGTTGGTGTGGGGGCAGGAACGGGAATTACAGCAAAGTGCAGCGAAAAAGGCGGTGCAGATATGCTGATTATTTATAATTCAGGACGTTTTCGAATGGCAGGAAGAGGCTCTCTATCTGGCCTTCTGGCATACGGCGATGCCAATAAAATTGTTCAGGAAATGGGAGCAGAAGTACTTCCGATTGTAAAGCATACGCCTGTATTGGCCGGAGTATGTGGTACTGATCCATTTCGGGTGATGGACCTGTTTCTGAAACAATTGAAGGAACAAGGGTTTAATGGAGTGCAGAATTTCCCTACGGTAGGCTTGATTGACGGAAAGTTTCGAGCAAATTTAGAGGAAACAGGAATGGGATATGGTTTGGAGGTGGAGATGATCCGGGAAGCTCATAAACTGGACATGCTAACTTGTCCCTATGTGTTTGATGAAACGCAGGCCAAGGCAATGGCAGAAGCCGGTGCGGATATTCTGGTTGCCCATATGGGACTTACGACAAAAGGCTCGATCGGAGCAGAAACAGCCTTGACTTTGGATGATTGTTGTGTGAAGATCCGTGCGATTATCAAAGCAGGACGCGAGATAAATCCAGATATTATGGTAATTTGTCATGGAGGTCCCATAGCCGATCCAGAGGATGCTGCTTATGTCATTCGAAATGTTCCAGAAATTGACGGCTTTTTCGGAGCTTCTTCTATCGAACGTTTGGCTTCTGAAAGAGGAATGACCGCACAGACAAAAGCTTTTAAAACAATTCAGAAATAAATGTTATGGGCAGACCGCCGGGGTTCAGGCAAAGGGTCTGCCCTTTGTAGATTTCAGAATGTTTTTAGATAGAGACAAAAGTTCGGAATTTCATAAATGAAAACGAATATCAAAATCATTGACAAACAAAGAGAGAACGATTATAATGAATGCGTAAACCAGGAAGATGACTCACAGGAGAGGTGCGATAAATGGTAGATTTAATAATACTTGTTGCAATAGCAGGAGCTTTGACGATGATTGTCAGGAAGAAGGTAACGGATATAAGAGCTGGGAAAAGCGGCTGTGGCTGTTCCGGCTGTGCAGGTTGTTCTGGTTGTGGGACAGAAAAGAAAGGGGATAGCGCCCATCAGGGATAAGAAAAAGGTATATCACAAAATAAGTCCTCCATCGTTTTCCTATTCTAGACCCGTCGGAGCACAGAGTATGGAAATGATGGAGGGCTTATTTTGTGATATGCCTTTTTGGCATTAGTAGAGGTGAAATTTTCAAGATCGTTGGATTTTGATGCAATTATTTTACAGATTTGGTTTATAATGAATTATAAGATGTGAATCATTGTTTGAATGTGGTTTTGAATTCCTGTTGACATCAGGAATTTCTATGCGATACAATGAGGAGGATGAATTTTTATAGTAATGAATAGAGAAAGAGTAGAGAATGGTGGAGAGGGAAACATGACGGAAGACAGAGAACCAGTCGGGTATCACAAAAAGCAGGAAAAAAGAAAGGCAAGGGAGCAGCGAAGGGCAAGACTGCTACAGGGAATGCTGTGTCTTTGCATGGTAGTGGTATGCGTGGGGACCGCAGTGCTAGCGGTAGATGCTTTGAGCGACAGGAAAGGAAACAAAAAAGCTGGTGGTGGGATGCGTAGAAGCAGAGCGGTCACAGTGGGTGCGCTATTAGAAGAGGATATACGTCAGACAGCGGAGGTAAAGCGCCCTTATGTAGAGGTACCGGAGATGGGAGCATTGTTTGGGATTCATGTACAAGGAAAAGGCTGGAGCAATTATTTTGCAGATAACGCATACGGGATGGCTCCAGCTGGCGGCTATATTACTGCTGTTCGGGCTACATTACATAATCAACCAAAGGGAATGACAGGAACCATTGAATATCAGGTGAATTTAAGTGGAAGTGGTTGGCTGGATTGGCAAACTGATGCCGGGGAAGCGGGAAACTCTTTGGGGGAAATGCCACTGGAGGCTGTTTCCATGCGTTTGACAGGGGAACTGGCACAATATTATGATGTGATTTACAGTGTTCTGCAAAATGGGCAGTGGACGGACTGGATGAGAAACGGGGAGGAGGCAGGAAAAGCCGGGGTAGGATTGCGGGTGGATGGAATTCGTGTTTCTGTGGCAAGAAAACAGGAGGATGGTACTTCTTTTGCCGGAGAGATCGATCCATTAAAACCAATGGTTGCCTTGACCTACGATGACGGGCCGTCGAAAAATTCGACCCCTCGGATTCTGGATACCCTAAAAGCGAACGGCGGACGTGCTACATTTTTTATGGTTGGCAATCGGGCTGAGAAGAATGGAGCGGTAATTCGTCAGATGGTAGAGCAGGGATGTGAGGTGGCAAACCATACATATGATCATACATTGATGACCAAAGTAGACCCGGCAGAATTGGAACGGCAGCTGATGATGACCAATCAGGTGGTTTCCAATGCTGGAGGAGTCACACCGGTGTTGATGCGGCCTTGTGGCGGTGCCACGAATGATGCGGGAATGGGAGTTGCCGGAGCGATCTCCATGCCGGCGATTTTATGGTCCATTGATACGCTAGACTGGAAGACCAGAGATGTGCAGGCAACGATTTCTGCAGTATTGGATCATGTACAAGATGGAGATATTATTTTGATGCATGATTTATATGAGACTGCGGCAGATGCCAGTGATGTAATTATTCCAGAACTGACGGCTCGGGGATATCAGTTGGTGACTGTCAGTGAGTTGTCTTCATACAGAGGCGGCATGATACCAGGAAAGTCCTATTATAAGTTTCGTCCATGAGAGCATATTTTTTTCGGTTCCCTCATACTTTGGAAGTAGCCGGTTAGGCAATGAGTGGAGGGGTAGGCTTGAATGACAATTATCTGGATGTAATGCAACAATATGAAGGAGAGGCTCTGGAGATTCGCCGGGGACGAGGCGCCTGGATCTGCGAATGCTCGAGTGGTATGAAACTTCTGAAGGAATATCGAGGGAGCGTAAAGCGCCTGGAGTTTGAAGAGACGATTCTAAAAGAGCTGAAGCTCCAGGGGATCCGCTCGGTAGATCAATATGTGCGGAATTTAGCGGGAGAGTTGATTACAACTGCGGAGGATGGAACGAAATACATCCTGAAAGACTGGTTTGCAAACAAAGAGTGCAATCTAAAGGACAGTCGGGAAATTTTGGCAGCAGTTTCCTGGATAGCCCGCCTTCACCGGGCATTTCGAAATGTTGTCTGGCGGGAGGAGTGGGATCTGGCTTCTATGATATCCCCGGGATTAAGCGAGGAAATGCGGCGCCATACTAGGGAAATGAAGAGAGTGCGAACCTTTGTCAGCAATAAACGGAAAAAAAGTGAATTTGAATTATGTGTTATGCAGCATTTTGCAGAATTTTATGAACAGGCTATGGAAGCACAAAAGGGTCTGGAAGTTCTGGAAGAAGCATCCGAACCGGCCCGCCTTTTCTTGTGTCATGGTGATTTGAATCAGCATCATTTGTTGATGGGGAGCGGAGATGTGGCTGTGATTGAGTTTAATCAGATGCACCGGGGAAATCAGATGGCAGATTTATACCATTTTATGCGGAAGGTGATGGAAAAGCATGGCTGGGATGAACGGCTGGGGCAGGCAATGACGGATGCCTATAACCGGGTGCTTCCGATGGATGGTCAGGATCGGGAATGTTTGTACTATCTCTTTTTGTATCCGGAGAAGTATTGGAAACAGCTAAATTATTATTATAATGCCAATAAAGCTTGGACGCCGGCAAAAAATGTGGAGAAGCTACGCAATCTGAAGGAACAGCAGGAAGCAAGAGTGCGTTTTTTGGAACGGCTCAAAGGATAGTGATTGTCAACGGCATGAGAAATAAGACGATTTTGTATGAGAAACCTTTTGACGCAAGAATCATCTTATTATATAATAGAGACAATTGAGAGCAACGTAAGTGCTTTCATTAGTAAATCTGCCAGGGGGAGTCTGGCGGGAAGTATACAGGAGGGAGTATTTAGTTATGAAGGATTACATGAAGATCTATCAGGAGTGGCTGTCGAATCCCTATTTTGACGAAGAGACCAAAGCGGAGTTGCGGGCAATTGCAGGTGATGAGAACGAGATTAAGGAAAGATTTTATATGGATTTGGAGTTTGGTACGGCAGGTCTCAGGGGAATCATCGGGGCGGGTATCAACCGGATGAATATCTATGTGGTTCGCCGGGCGACGCAGGGTCTTGCCAATTATATCATTAAGCAAGGCGGGGCTTTAAAAGGGGTTGCGATTGCTTATGATTCCCGTCGGATGTCACCAGAATTTGCTGATGAGGCAGCACGGACGCTGGCAGCAAATGGGATCAAAGCATACAAATTTGAGTCTTTGCGTCCAACACCCGAGCTGTCTTTTGCCGTGCGGGAGCTGGGATGTATTGCTGGTATTAATGTGACGGCCAGTCATAATCCGCCAGAGTACAATGGTTATAAAGTGTATTGGGAAGATGGCGCTCAGTTCACGCCGCCTCATGATAAAGGGGTGACAGAAGAAGTGCTAGCAATCGAGGATCTGTCCACCGTAAAGACGATGAGCGCTTCTGATGCGAAATCGGCCGGTTTGTATGATGTAATCGGTGCGGAGATTGATAATAAATATATTGCCAACGTCAAGGCTCAGGTAGTGAATCAGGATGCCATCAACCAGATGCAGGATGATATCAAGATTATCTACACACCTCTTCATGGTACGGGTAACATTCCGGTGCGCAGGGTGTTGAAAGAAATAGGGTTTACGCATGTTCACGTAGTTCCGGAACAGGAGCTGCCAGATGGCGAGTTCCCCACTGTCAGTTATCCGAATCCAGAAGCAGCAGAGGCATTTGCCTTGGGACTGAAGATGGCAAAGGAAATTGATGCCGATCTGGTATTGGCTACGGATCCCGATGCCGATCGTTTGGGTGTGTATGTAAAAGACAGTAAATCCGGAGAGTATATTTCTTTGACAGGGAATATGTCTGGTTCTTTGCTGTGCGAGTATGTGTTGAGCCAAAAAGAAGCGCAAAAAGCGATTCCGGCAGATGGTGAAGTGGTGAAGTCTATTGTCAGTACGAATCTGATTGATGCAGTGGCGGCTTCTTATCATTGTAAGCTGGTAGAGTGTCTGACGGGCTTTAAATGGATCGGACAGCAGATTCTGAAAGAGGAGAATACCGGTGTCGGACATTATATGTTTGGCATGGAGGAGAGTTATGGTTGTTTGATTGGCACTTATGCAAGGGACAAGGATGCCGTATCAGCCAGTGTGGCGCTTTGCGAGGCGGCTGCTTATTATAAGACGAAAAATATGACATTGTGGGATGCCATGGTGGCGATGTATGAGAAATATGGTTATTATAAGGATGCCGTGAAATCGATCGGATTGTCCGGTATTGAGGGTCTGGCAAAGATTCAGTCTATTATGGAGACGTTCCGGAATGATACACCTGTCGGTTTTGGCGATTATAAGGTGCTTTCGGCCCGTGACTATAAACTGGACACGATAAAGGATATGACTACCGGAACCGTGACGCCTACCGGATTGCCTGCCTCCAATGTTCTTTATTATGATATGAATGACAATGCCTGGTTGTGTATTCGGCCATCCGGAACAGAGCCGAAGATCAAGTTCTATTATGGAGTAAAGGGAGCTTCTCTAGAAGATGCGGATGCAAAATCGGCCGCTTTGGGTGAGGCGCTGATGGAGGTTGTGAATAAACTTCTGTAAAAGGCGATTGGTGCAGCGTAAAGGTTGCACGGAATCGTATGTGAAAGTAAAAAGAGTGTCGTAAAAATTCATCAGCCATTTTCTACATTCTGTGTGCAGGAACCATCCGAACATAGGATATGAAAATGGCTGATAATTTTTTGCAATATTTTCTTTTGTTTTCTCTGTGGAAAGCAGTTATTCCTGAGAGGGAGGAACAACGATTCCATGAGGCGCACTTTTTCCGTTTTCGTCCGTGTTAACAAACACTACTTGGCAGGTGGCATAAAGAATATCGGGATTCAGCATGTCGCGGGCTTCTACGGCAAAGGTCAGACTGGTATTGCCGGCTTTTATCAGCTCATATTGGAAACTGAGGATAGTTCCTAGTTCGGTAGGAGCAAGAAAGCGAAAGTCCTGGACCGCACACATTACCATATGGTCCCGGCGACCTAGAGTTTTGGCAACTCCGAAAAAGGCGGCCTCTGTCATCCAGTCAGTCAATACACCGGAGTATAGGGAGCCGTGATGGTTCATTTGTTCCATTCTTACATAGCGATGAGTAATTGTCTTCATCATGATAGATTCTCCTTTTTGTTTATGTATTTGGGATTTTATTGTGCGTTAAGGCTATTATACAACAGATGAAATTATCGTACAAGCAGGATTGGAACAGGAATACAATAATCCATCAGTTTCCCCGCTTGCATGAGTATGTAAAGTGTGCTACAATTTACGGGATGAAAAAGAGCCACAGGAATGAGGCAGACGGAAAATAAGCGTTTTATTACGACTATGACAGAGAGGATCGGATGAGTATGGCGAATTTATCTTATCAGAGTACCAGGGGCGGGGAGTTTGGATTGACGGCTTCTCAGGCGATTTTGAATGGATTGGCAGAGGATGGAGGGCTGTATATGCCATCGTTCATTCCAAAGCTGGAGATCTCGATGGACAAACTGGCAGAGATGAGCTATCAGGAGACTGCTTATGAAGTGATGCGGCTGTTTTTGACGGATTATACAGAGGAAGAACTGAAACATTGCATTAATTCCGCTTATGACAGTAAGTTTGATACGGAAGAGATTGCACCGTTGCGCGAAGCAGACGGGGCATATTATCTGGAACTGTTTCATGGCAGCACGATCGCATTTAAAGATATGGCGCTGTCCATCCTGCCCCATCTGATGACCACAGCGGCCAGGAAGAATCATGTGGATCAGGAGATCGTGATCCTTACCGCTACATCCGGGGACACGGGGAAGGCGGCCATGGCGGGATTTGCCGATGTGCCGGGTACGAGGATCATCGTATTTTACCCCAAAGACGGCGTCAGCAGAGTCCAGGAGCTGCAGATGGTGACTCAGAAAGGGGATAATACCGCCGTAGTGGCTATCCACGGCAATTTTGACGATGCCCAGACCGGGGTGAAGAAGCTTTTCTCGGACAAGGGGTTTGGGAGAGAGCTGGCAGACAAGGGCTTTGTGTTCTCCTCCGCTAATTCCATCAACATTGGAAGGCTGATCCCTCAGGTTGTCTACTATGTATATGCCTATGGACAGCTTTTAAACAGCGGGGAAATCGCCGATGGGGAGAAGATCCATGTAACGGTCCCCACAGGCAACTTCGGCAACATCCTGGCAGCTTACTTTGCAAAGCAGATGGGCGTGCCTATTGACAAAC